>OGGZ01001547.1_pt1 | contig 18926 bp, 10 predicted proteins | sample 1571371 | NCBI WGS metagenome assembly OGGZ01 (sample SAMEA2582025, study PRJEB24529) | metagenome | biome: Human gut stool | place: China | collected 2011
GATACCTCCCAGAAGCTGGCGATCCGCTTCGGCGAGACCATCAAGGCTTACGAGGAGCGCGGTCTGGACAAGTCCAACCTCGTGCTGATCCCGCTGGTGCTGGCAGGCTATGCCCGCTACCTGAAGGGCATCGACGACAACGGCCAGCCCTTCGAGATCTCTCCCGATCCGCTGCTGGCTGAGCTGCAGGCCATCGTCAGCCCCTTGGAAGTCAAGGAAGGTGAGCAGGACTTCAGCTGCCTGAAGGCTCTGTACAGCCGTGCCGACGTGTTCGGTGTGGATCTGTACGCCGTCGGTCTGGGCGAAAAGATCGAGGGCATGGTCAAGGAGCTGTACGCCGGTAACGGCGCAGTGCGCAAGACCCTGCACAAGTACACCCTCGCCCGCTAAAATGTTATAACGCTATTTCCGTACCCACGCTGCGCTTTTGCTTTGCCGCAGCGTGGGTTTTTGTTTTGTCTAAAAGGTTTGTAAACCTTCTGTCTTTTCATGGGAACAGAAGATCCCCCGCAGCGCGACTGTTTCCGAAGGAAACAAGCGCTGCAAATGCAGTTTCCGGTTACGACCCCATTCCTGTGAAAATGAAATCCCGGAGCGTCCGCAGACGCTCCGGGATTTCGAAAAAATCATAATTTTCCGCTATTCATGCGCAGAGCAAAGCGGAGCGCATTAAAAAATGTCCCTGTGCCCTTATTTCCGGCAGTCGTGCAGGCTGGCGGCGGGCAGGGCACTGCCCAGCAGGCTCCATGCGGCATCCATGCTCTCGTTCAGCAGATAGGCCTGATTCTTCTGGACGTAGATGTACACCGCCTCTTTGGTGCGGTAGGCGCAGTACACGGTGTTCCAAGTGTAGCGGTTGGTGGGGTCAGTTTTGTCCTGCGCACCGGCCATCCAGACCGAAAGTCCGGCGGCGTCCAGCTCCAACCGGTAGAAGGGGCGGGGCAGACCCAGCTTTTTGATCTGCTTGGAGAGGTTAGCAAAGAAGGTACCGAAGTATACGGCGGGCAGACCGATGGCTACGATGGTCAGCACGGCGGTCAGCAGCCCGGCACCCTCCCGCTTGCCGATCTGGCTCAGGCAGATCCCGGCACACACCAGCAGAATGGCAGTGAACACCGCCGGGCGCTGCCAGCCCTTGTTGTGGCACAGCAGGTCGAAAGATGCAAAATCGTGAAAGCTTTTTTCGTCCATCTGAACGGAAACGCAAACATTCTGGGTCATAAAGTTACCCTCCTTTTTGGGCATAGTACCACATTTATCGGCAAGAAGCAAGCAAAAGATGCACCGGCGGCGGTGCATCCGGCTTGCAAACCGCCCGCAAAGCGTGGTAAAATAAGTTATTATCCAACGGATATTATCTAACGAAAAAGGGGGAAGCTTTGCATGGAAAAGCGCAACTGGAAGCACAGCGTTACGCTCAAGCAGCGTATGGTGCTGTGTCTGGCGGCTTTTTTTGCGGCCTTTGCGTTGCAGCTTGCCCTGAACGGCTATCAGGCACGGGCAGTGCAGCAGGTGCAGGACGACCAGATGGGCAACTTTAACGCCATCAGCCGGTTTCAGGGCGGTGTGGAAAGTTCCATCAGCATTCTGGAAGCGTACCGCTGGGAGAACGGCGAGACCGAGGAAATGCTGGAAAAGCTCCGGGCAGCCTGCTCCACCAGCAACGCATGGCTGTGGCGCATCCGATTCAATATGGACGGTTTGCAGAACGTCAGCGATGAGCAGTGGGTGCTTTACGGCGCAGTGGAGACCACCTACGGCAGCTACAGCGCCCTGCTGGAGGAACTGGAGGGCTACCTTTCCAGCGGGCAGGATGCAAAGGCGTCCCAGCTGTACTATAACAAGGTCTCGGTCTGCGGCGGGTATCTGAGCCAGTACACCATGCAGCTGCTGAAAGCCTCGATTCTGGACGCCCAGACTACTTATACCGAGATCTCGGAGCTGGGCGAGCGGATCGCCCTGATGCAGATCGTGGTGGTGGCGCTGTGCGTGGCACTGGGCTGCGCTTCCGGTCTGATGGTCATGCGGCTGCTGACCCCAGTCTCCCAGATGATCGTAGCTTCTCGTGCCATCAGCCGCAGCCAGTTCGACACCCCGGACATCCCGCTGCCCAAGCAGCCGGAGATCGGGCAGCTGGCGGAGTCTTTCAACCGCATGAAGCACTCCATGGCGCAGCAGGTGAGTACCTTACAGGAGAAAAACGAGATCGAGCGGGAGCTGCACCGCCAAAAGACCGAAGCACTGGAATTGCAGAACCGCATGGAGCGCAGCCGGTTACAGCAGCTGCGCAGCCAGATCGACCCGCATTTTCTGTTCAACACCCTGAACGTCATCCAGCAGATGGCGGGCACAGAGTCCGCCTACCGCACACAGGCACTCATCATGGCGCTTTCCCATCTGCTGCGTTACAGCCTGATGAGCAACGATGAACAGGTGCCCCTCTCCCGGGAGGTGCGCATTGTGGACGAATACTACTCCATCTACCATGTGCGCTTTGGCGACCGGGTGCAGATGCAGTGGGCGTTTTCGGATTCGCTGGACCTGACCGAGACTATGGTGCCGTCCTTTATCTTGCAGCCCATCGTGGAAAACGCCTTCAAGCACGGCATCTGCCCCAAGGAAGAAGGCGGCGTGGTGCGCATCCGCATGGTGCCCCTGCGGGAAAAGGGCCTGCTGTGCATCCGGGTGCTGGACAACGGCGTAGGCATTGAGCCGGAGCAGCTGCAGCAGCTGCGCACGGCACTGGAACAGCCCGCACCCCGCTGGGAACATATCGGTATTTATAATGTGGCTGCCCGCTTGCAGCTGCTGGATGCCCGCTGCCGGGTGGTGGTGCGCTCCCGGCCGGGGCGGGGAACTGCGGTGATCCTGTATCTGCCGCTGGTGGAGAATGAGGAGGAATTTGAGGAATGATTCGTCTGTTGATCGCGGATGATGAGAAGATGGAACGGGAAGCGCTGGCGGATATCGTCATGCGCCGGTTCGAGCATGAGGTAACAGTGGAAATGGCGGAAAACGGACGCAAAGCCGCCGATACCGCTGTGCTCTGGGGTGCAGACCTGATTTTGATGGACATCGAGATGCCGGGAATGAACGGCTTGGATGCCGCCCGCGCGGTGCTGGAGCAGCGCCCGGAGTGCAAGGTGATCTTTATCACGGCATACAGCCTGTTCCAGTACGCCCACGAAGCGGTGCATCTGGGTGCCTGCGACTATCTGCTGAAGCCGGTGGACCCGGACGAGACCGAAGCTGCCATCCGCCGCGCCATCCGGCAGATCGAAGCCGGACGCCGTCTGGCAGAGCTGGCTGCGGAAGCCCCGGAGCCAGAAACCGCCCCGGAGCAGGAGACCGACCCCGCCGGGGAAGGGGAGAGTGACCGCAACGCACTGGTGATGGATCATGTGCGCAAGTATATGGAGGATAACTATATGTCCGACCTCTCGCTGGACAGCGTGAGCGAGATTTTGCACATCAGCCCGGCGTATCTTTCGGCACAGTTCAAAAAGTACCAGAAGATGAACTTTCTGGACTGCCTGACCGAGCTGCGCATCAACGCAGCCAAAGAGCTGCTGGCCGACCCCTTCCGCTCCGCAGCAGAGGTGGCCTCCATGGTGGGCTACGAGGATGCCAGTTATTTTGCCCGTGCCTTTAAAAAACGCACCGGCATGACCCCCACCCAGTACCGGAAGGAAGCGGCAAAGGCGGCCCGGGAGGCACGGCTGTGACCCGCCGTCAACTGCTGCATCTGCTGACGGCAGCACCGGCACTGGCAGTCACAGGCTGCACGGCACAGTCTGCTTCTTCGCAGCAGGAAAAGCCGCTGATTCTGCGCTACGCGGAAAATCAGCCGGAGGATTACCCCACCAGCAAGGCCGCAAAGGTCTTTGCCGAGCTTGTGGCGCAGCGCACGGATGGCCGGGTGAAGGTGTTGGTATACAGCGGGGCAGAACTGGGCGCAGAGCAGAGCGTCATCCAGCAGATGCAGTTCGGCGGGGTGGATTTTTCCCGCGTGTCCCTGAGCCAGCTGGCAGAGTACGAGCCGGAGCTCAGTGTATTGCAGCTGCCCTACCTGTACAGCGATGCCCAGCAGATGTGGCGGGTGCTGGACGGCGGCATCGGCGATGAGTTTCTGGCCATGCTGGACGGCATGGACTTGGTGGGACTTTCGTGGTTCGACGCCGGTGTGCGCAGCTTCTACACCCGGGAAAAGGTGACCGGGCTGGATGATTTGCAGGGGCTGACCATCCGGGTGCAGGAGTCGGACATGATGAGCGACATAATCACCGCACTGGGGGCAAAGCCGGCGCAGGTGGTGTACAGCAAGGTATATGCCGCCCTGCATAATGCCGAGATCGACGGCGCAGAGAACAACTGGCCCAGCTACGAGGTGATGGGACACTACGAGGTAGCGCCCTTTTTCCTGAAGGACGAGCACACCCGCGTACCGGAGGTGCAGCTGGCCAGCCCGGCGGTGATGGAAAAGCTTGCCGTGCTGGACGAAAGCTTCCCGGAGGTGATCCGCGCCTGCGCCCGGGAGAGCGCACAGAAGGAACGCGAGCTCTGGGCACGGCGGGAAGCGGACGCGGAGCAGAATATGCGCAAGCTGGGCATCTGCGTTACCGAGCTGGACGAAGCCGAGAAAGCCCGCTTCCGCGCAGCAGTGCAGCCCATGTACGATGAATTCTCTGCCCAGCAGGAACTGATCGACCGGATACAGAAAAGCTGAAGAAAACGCCCCGAAAAGTGTCAGGACGGACATTTGTCGGGGTGTTATTTTTGCGTTATGAATACAGGAATGTATCCAACTGGTCAGCAGTGTTGCACAAACGAAATGAAAAACGCTTGTGCAATATGGCAAAAACAATCTTGACATTCTTTCGAAAAACAGGACATTTTTTGAAAGCCCTTGTTTCATTTCGGAAAATTTGCTAAAGTGTGTACAGTCAATGAACGAAAGCTCCGGCACCTGTGCGCCCGGAGAAGTTCACAATTATTTAAGGAGGACGATTCCTATGAAAATGATCTCTCGTCGTAGCTTTATGGCTGTTGCCGGTGCAGCTACTGCTGCTGTTGCTCTGACCGCCTGCGGTGGTTCCAAGAGCAATTCCACCTCTACCGCTGCTTCCACCTCTACTGCAGCTTCTTCTGCTGCTGCCGGTGATGCAGCAGCTGCTGCCAGCGATCCCAAGGTGACTCTGGTCTACGCCGAGGTCAACCCGCTGGATACCATCGTTGGTCAGACCGGTTCTCACTTCAAGGAGAAGGTCGAGGAACTGAGCGGCGGTTCTGTGGTCGTTGACGTGCAGGCTTCCGGTGTTCTGGGCTCTGAGAACGACGTTCTGGACGCTATTCTGGGCGGCTCTACCTCCATTGATATCAGCCGTATCTCTGCTTTCGCTCTGACCAGCTACGGCTGCAACAAGTCCAAGCTGCTGTCCATCCCCTTCACCTTCAACAACCGCGCCCACTTCTGGAACTTTGCCAACAGCGATCTGGCTCCTGAGTTCCTGAACGAGCCCCAGGAGCTGGGCCTGCCCGTTCGCGGCCTGTTCTACGGCGAGGAGGGCTTCCGTCACTTCTTCACCGTCAAGCCCGTTGCTGCTATCGGCGACCTGAAGGGCATGAAGCTGCGTGTGTCCAACGACCCCGTTATGAACGGCATGGTCGAGGGTCTGGGCGCTAACCCCACCGTCGTTGCCTTCGGCGAGCTGTACAGCGCACTGCAGACCGGCGTTGTGGATGGCGCTGAGCAGCCCATCGCAAACTACAAGTCCAACGCCTTCCCCGAAGTCGCTAACAACCTGATCCTGGACGGCCACACTCTGGGCGCTGTGCAGGCTGTTATCACCGACAACGCATGGGGCAAGCTGACCGCTAACCAGCAGGCTGCTGTTATGGCTGCTGCTGCCGACACCCAGAAGTTCAACGCTGATCTGTCTGAGACCGCTGAGAACAAGGTTCTGGAAGAGCTGCGCTCCTCCGGCTGCAACGTTGTGGATGTGGACGACAAGACTCCCTGGCAGGAAGCTTGCGCTAAGGTCATCAAGGACAACACCTCTGATCAGGCTGAGCTGTACCAGAAGCTGCTGGACATGAAGGCATAATTTGGCTTTCCATCCGATCTAAGTAGTACATTGCCCGGCGGAGGCCCACGGGAATACGCCCGCAGGCTTCGCCGGGCTTTTATATGGAGGAATTTCTATGCCGAAAATCTTTACCACTCTGGATAAGATCAAACCGGCGTACGACATTACCTACAAGGTGGTTCTGTTCATCTGCAAGATCCTGCTGATCGCAGATATCCTCATTACCACGATGTCGGTCATTGGCCGTTACGTCCCCTTTATCCCGGACCCCTCCTGGTCTGAGGAGGTCGTTCTGACCTGCATGAGTTACATGGCTGTGCTGAGCGCTGCGCTGGCTATCCGCCGCGGCGCACACATCCGCATGACTGCCTTTGATATGTACCTGCCCAAGAAAGTGGTCAAGGCGCTGGACATCCTGTCCGACGTGGCTGTGATGGTCCTTGGTGTGGTGATGATGGCGGTCGGCTGGAACTACGCCACCACGCTGGGCGGCCGCGGCTTCTATGTTTCCATGCCCTGGCTGAGTCGCTTCTGGATGTACTTTCCGGTGCCGCTGGCCGGTGTTGCCATGATCATCTTTGAGATCGAGTCTCTGTACAACCACGTCAAGAGCTTTTTTGTAAAGGAGGAAATGTAATATGACAGTTCAGACACTGGCAATCATTGTCCTTCTTGTCAGCTTCTTTGTTATGATCTTCCTGCGCTTCCCCATTGCATACGCCGTTGGTCTGTCCAGCGTGCTGTGTATGCTGGTGCAGGGACAGGCACTGACCGACGTCTGCCGCCTGATGGTCAAGGGTATCTCTTCCTTCAGCCTGATGGCAGTTCCGTTCTTCATCACCATGGGCGTGCTCATGGGCTCCGGCGGCATTTCTGAAAAGCTGATCGCACTGGCTGATGCCTGCGTGGGCTGGATGCGCGGCGGCATGGCCATGGTCAACATCGTGGCTTCCTACTTCTTCGGCGGCATTTCCGGTTCCGCTTCTGCCGATACCGCTTCCATCGGCTCTATCATGATCCCCATGATGGTGGATCAGGGCTACGGCGCAGACTTCTCCACCGCTGTTACCATCACCTCTTCCTGCGAGGGTCTGCTGGTTCCTCCCAGCCATAACATGGTCATCTACGCTACCACCGCCGGTGGTATCTCCGTGGGCAGCCTGTTCCTGGCCGGTTACCTGCCCGGCGCTCTGCTGGCTATCGTGCTGATGATCGGATCCTACATCATCTCGGTCAAGCGCAACTACCCCAAGGGTGATCCCTTCAGCATCAAGGCTTTTGTCAAGCAGCTGGGCACTTCTATCTGGGCACTGGCCGCTGTTATCATCGTGGTGTTCGGCGTTGTCGGCGGTGTGTTTACCGCTACCGAGTCTGCTGCTATCGCCGTTGTCTACTCCCTGCTCGTTTCCGTGTTCGTCTATAAGGGTCTGGACTGGAAGGGCGTGTGGCACGCTCTGGACGAGTGCGTCAACACCCTGTCCATCGTGCTGATCCTGATTGCTACCTCTGCAGTGTTCGGCAACTGCCTGACCATGCTGCACGTGCCTGATCTGGCAGCAACCGCCATCACCGACCTCACCGATAACCCCTACCTGATTGCACTGCTCGTCGACCTGATCCTGCTGGTGCTGGGCATGATCATGGATATGGCTCCCATCATCCTGATCGCTACCCCCATCCTGCTGCCCATCGCCACCTCCATCGGCATCGACCCCATCCAGTTCGGTATCATCATGGTCCTGAACTGCGGCATCGGCCTGCTGACTCCCCCTGTCGGCGCTGTTCTGTTCATCGGCTCTGCCGTTGCAAAGCGCCCCATGGAGAAAGTGGTCAAGGCGACCCTGCCGTTCTACCTGTGCATGTTCATTGCACTGCTGTTGCTGACCTACGTTCCCGACATCAGCCTTGCTATTCCCAAGCTGCTGGGCGGTTACGTCAGCCCCATCACAAACCCGCTGGGCCCTGTGTTCATCCACTAATCGCAGCATAAGGGAAAACCCCTTGCATCTATAAGACCGAAGCCTGTCAGCCCTTTGGGCTGCGGGCTCCGGTCTTTTTTGCGTGTGCACCAAAATGCGGACAGCTTGCACGGCGGGGAACACTATGATAAAATAAAAAGCATAGAAGCTTGGAAGGGGAGAGAACACTATGGAGCAAAAACGCCTGTGTCCGTTCTGCATTGGGGAACTGCCGCCTGCGGCGACCGTCTGCCCCCATTGCGGGAAGATCTTAGAGGGCTGCAACCCGGCGGGCTGCCTGCCGGTGGGCACGGTGCTGGCCGGGCGCTACACCGTGGGCGAGATGCGCAGTCTGGACGGCGAGGGTGTGCTGTACAGCGGCGTGGAGAATCTGGGCGCTTTCCGGGTGACCATCAAGGAGTATCTGCCCGTCACTCTTTCTGCGGAGCGGGGCGCGGACTGCATCCTGCGCCCCAAGCAGGGGAGCGAAGTGCTGTTCAAGACCACCCGCATGGACTTTGCAGACCTGTACCGCGCCATCCAGCGCATTACCCCCGCCAGCGGTCTGGAAGCCGTGCTGGACGTGGTGGAGGCCAACAACACCGTGTATGCGGTGCTGGAAAATTTAGGTGGCACCCCGCTGGAGCAGTGGCTGGAAAACCGTCCTGCCCCGGTGCGGGCAGAGGAGGCCTGCGCCATGCTGCGCCCGGTGTTTGAGGGCGTGGCGGCCATGCACAAGGCAGGGCTGGTGCACCGCGGCATCTGCCCGGAGAATATCCGGGTGATGGCAGATGGCCGCTGCCGTCTGGCTGGGTACGCCACTGTGGGTCTGCGCACCGCAGGCAGCGGCCTGCACGAGCAGCTGTACGAAGGCTACTCTGCGCCGGAGCAGTACACCACCGCCGAGTTTGAGGGGCGCTACACCGACGAATACAGCCTTGCCGCCGTCTTTTACCGCATGGTGTGCGGGCAGGCACCCATGCCCGCTGCCCAGCGCGTGGTGTCGGACTCCAACCCCCGGGCACGCACCGTAGAGCCTGCCGTGCCGGCCTACGTTTCCGATGTGTTGCAGCTGGGGCTGCGGCTCAAGGTCATGGAGCGCATCCAGACTGTGCCGCAGCTGTATCAGGCACTTTCTTCCAAAGAATATACCGCCGAGCTGACCCGCACCATGAAGCCGGAGACCCCGATGCATCCGGTGCGGGCAGAGCAGAGCGGGCAGGGCAGGGAACATCTGCTCAGTTTGAAGGGATTGCTGGCGGGCATCCTGATCATGCTTTCCGTTCTGATCCTGCTCACCCTGTGGGGCATCGTGAGCAGCAAGGAGGAGCAGCTGCCCTCTTCGGAGCCGAGCTCGGAAGCTGCCAGCAGCGAGGAAATGAAGCCCCAGAACCTTGTGCCCAACTTTGTGGGCATCGATTACGAGCAAATCAAGAATAACCGCGAGTACACCAGTATGTACCTGTTCCGGGCGGTGCTGGAGTACAGCGATACTGTGCCCTCCGGGCAGGTCATCCGGCAGGAGCCGGAGGCCGGCGAAGTAATGAAGAACGGCGAGGTGATCCAGATCGTGGTCAGTCAGGGCCCGGAAAAGGTGGAGATGCCAAAGATCATCGGTGCATCGCAGGATAAGGCCATTGAGATCCTGAGCAGCCGGGGGCTTGTGGCCAGCTGCTTTATGGTGGTGAACGATGGCTCCTATGCCACGGGCTGCGTGGTCTCTGCCAGCGAGGAAGAGGGCGCTATGGTCACGGTGGGCACGGTGATCACCGTGTATATCGCCGCTGACCCCAGTGTGCAGATCACCGCCACCCCGGAAGAGCCTGCCGCTACCGAGCCTACTACCCCGGAAACGACCCCGGAGGGCAGCACAGAGCCGGAATACGATACAGATTAAACATAACAATAAAAGCAGAAGCGGGAGCCTTGCAACGGGCTCCCGCTTCTGCTTGTTTAGGATAGGAAAGAGAATGGCAAATTAAAGGTTGGTGTAGCCCATCAGGCAGCGGTCTACCTCGGCGGCGCAATCGCGGCCCTCGCGCAGCCCCCACACCACAAGGCTCTGGCCGCGGCGCATATCGCCGCAGACGAATACCTTGTCCACGTTGGTCTTAAAGCTGTGGTCGGCTACATTGCCCCGGGCGGTCAGCTCCACCCCAAAGGCATCGGCTGTATAGTTTTCGCAGCCGGTAAAGCCTGCGGCAATAAATGCCAACTGGCAGTCGTAGGTAAATTCCTTGCCGGTGGGCACCATGCTGGTGCGTCCGGTCTCGGGGTCGCGTTCCGGTTTCAGGCAGCTGATGACGGCACCGGTCAGATTGCCGGCCTCGTCCTTCAAAAACTCCTTCACGGTGGTCTGGTACACGCGCGGATCCTTGCCGAACTTTGCAATGCACTCGGTCTGGCCGTAGTCCACCTTCAGCACCCGGGGCCACTCCGGCCACGGGTTTGCAGCGGTGCGCTCGACAGGAGGCTGCGGCATCATTTCCAGCGCCATCAGGTCGGTGCAGCCCTGCCGCAGGGCAGTGCCCTGACAGTCGTTGCCGGTGTCGCCGCCGCCAATGACCAGTACGTTTTTACCGGCTGCGTTGATGGCTCTGCCGTCTGCAAAGCCGGAGTCCAGTAGGCTCTTGGTCACGCTGGTCAGGTAGTCCACCGCAAAGTGCACGCCCTTGGCGTCCCGGCCGGGCACGTTCAAATCGCGGGGCTTTTTTGCGCCGCAGCACAGCACCACAGCATCAAAATCTGCCAGCAGCTGCTCGGCGGGCACGGCACCGCCCACATCCATGCCGGTGCGGAACTCAACACCCTCGGCCTGCATCAGCTTGACACGGCGCTCGATGACCGCCTTGTCCAGCTTCATGTTGGGGATGCCGTACATCAGCAGGCCGCCCACACGGTCGGCGCGCTCAAACACCGTAACGGCGTGGCCGCGCTTGTTCAGGTACTCGGCCACCGAAAGCCCCGCAGGGCCGCTGCCCACCACGGCAACGCTCTTGCCGGTGCGGGTCGGCGGCGGGGTGGCGGTCAGCCAGTTCTTGGCGTAGGCCGTCTCGATGATGGCGTGCTCGTTTTCGCGCACGGTGACACTGCTGCCGGTCACATCCCCGCAGGTGCAGGCGGCCTCACACAAGGCGGGGCACACCCGGCTGGTAAACTCCGGGAAGCGGTTGGTGGCCATCAGGCGGTGGAGCGCAAGCTCCCACTTGCCGTGGTACACCAGATCGTTCCACTCCGGGATGAGGTTGTTCAGCGGACAGCCGGAGGCCATGCCGCCGATCATCATGCCCGCCTGACAGAAGGGCACGCCGCAGTCCATGCAGCGGGCGGCCTGCGTCTGCTGCTGCTCCCGCGAGAGCCAGATGTGGAACTCGTTAAAATTTTCAAGGCGCTCCAGCGGCGCAACGTCCGTGCTGGTCTTGCGCGCATAATCCATAAATCCTGTTGTCTTACCCATGCTGCTGCCCCTCCTTACTTATGCTTCTGCACTGCATAGAATGCTTCGATCTGTGCCTGCTCGCCGTCCAGACCACGCTCCTCTACCGAGGCGATGACCCGCAGCATCCGGTCGTAATCGTAAGGCAGCACCTTTTTGAATTTGGGCAGGAACGCACTGAAATTGTCCAGAATTTCTTTGCCGCGCGGAGAGCCGGTGGCCTCCACATGGGCGCGGATCAGCTCCTTCAGGGTGGCAACATCGTACTTATGCTCCACCGGCTCAAGGCTGACGGTCTCCTTGTTCACGCGCTGGTAGAAGTCCCAGTTCTCGTCCAGCACATAGGCAATGCCGCCGGTCATACCGGCTGCAAAGTTCTTGCCGGTCTGACCCAGCACTACTACGGTACCACCGGTCATGTACTCACAGCCGTGGTCGCCCACGCCCTCCACAACGGCGGTAGCGCCGCTGTTGCGCACGCAGAAGCGCTCACCGGCCACACCGGAGATGAACGCCTTGCCACTGGTAGCGCCGTACAGCGCCACGTTGCCGGTGATGATGTTCTCCTCGGGCTTGAAGTCGATGCCCTGCGGCGGACGCACAACGATCTTGCCGCCGGAAAGACCCTTGCCCATGTAGTCGTTGCAGTCGCCCACCAGCTCCAGCGTCAGGCCGCTCGGGATAAAGGCACCGAAGCTCTGGCCGCCTGCACCGGTGCAGTGCACGGTGTACACATCATCCGGCAGGTCGTTGCCGTATTTGCGGGTGATCTCGCTGCCAAAGATGGCACCAAAGGCGCGGTCCACGTTGGAAACATTCAGGCTGACGCTCTGGGGAGCCTTGCTGCCCAGCTTGAACTTCTTCATCAGCACCTTCATGTCCAGCGTGTTTTCCAGATGGAAGTCGTAGCTGTCCTCCTTGATAAAGTGGACGTTGCTGTTTGCAATGGCGGGGTTGTGCAGGATGCAGTCCAGATCCAGCTCCGCGGCGCGGCTGCCCGGGGCGGCGGGCTTGACCCGCAGCAGGTCGGTGCGGCCTACCAGCTCGTCCACGGTGCGCACGCCCAGTTTTGCCATGTACTCCCGCAGCTCCTCGGCCACAAAGGTGAGGTAGTTGATGATGTACTCCGGCTTGCCCTTGAAGTTTTTGCGCAGTTCGGGGTTCTGGGTGCAGATGCCCATGGGGCAGGTGTCCAGATTGCAAACACGCATCATCACACAGCCCTCTGCCATCAGCAGGGTGGTGCCAAAGCCGAACTCCTCTGCGCCCAGCATACAGCTGATGGCCACATCCCGGCCGGACAGCAGCTTGGAGTCACTTTCAATGCGCACGCGGGTGCGCAGACCGTTCAGGATCAGGGTCTGGTGGGTCTCGGCGATGCCCAGCTCCCAAGGCAGACCGGCGTGCTTGATGGAGGTGCGGGGCGCAGCACCGGTGCCGCCGTCATAGCCGGACACCAGAATGACCTGTGCGCCGCCCTTGGCAACACCGGCGGCAATGGTGCCGACACCCGCCTCGCTGACCAGCTTGACGTTGATGTTGGCGCTGCGGTTGGCATTTTTCAGATCGTAGATCAGCTCTGCCAGATCCTCGATGGAGTAGATATCGTGGTGGGGCGGGGGAGAGATGAGTCCTACGCCGGTGGTGCTGTGGCGGGTCTTGGCGATCCACGGATACACCTTGGCACCGGGCAGGTTGCCGCCCTCGCCGGGCTTTGCGCCCTGTGCCAGCTTGATCTGGATCTCCTCGGCGCTGACCAGATACTTGCTGGTCACGCCAAAGCGGGCAGAAGCCACCTGTTTGATCTTGGAATTGCTCTCGCTGTGGTAGCGCTCCTCGGGCTCGCCGCCCTCGCCGGTATTGCTGCGGCCGCCCAGACGGTTCAGGGCAATGGCAATGGTCTCGTGTGCTTCGCTGCTCAGTGCGCCGTAGCTCATGGCAGCGCCCTTGAACCGCTTGACGATGCTGGAGACCGGCTCTACCTCCTCCAGCGGGATGCCGCCGTCTGCGGCGTAGTTGAAGTCCAGCAGGCTGCGCAGATGCACGCCCTCGGCACCCATGTTGTCCACCGTCTGGGTGAACTGCTTGAAGGTGTCGTAATCGCCGGTGCGGCAGGCTTTCTGGAACAGGTGGATGGTCTGGGGGTTGAACAGGTGCTCTTCCTTGCCGCTGCGGAACTTGTGGGCACCGCTGTCGGACAGCTCCATGTTGATATCCAGTCCCAGCGGGTCAAAGGCAGCGTTGTGCTGCGCTTCCACATCGGCCTGAATGTCTGCCATGCTCACACCGCCCACACGGCTCACCGTGCCGGTAAAGTATTTGTCGATGACCTCCTTCGAGATGCCCACAGCCTCAAAGATCTGGCTGCTCTGGTAGCTCTGGATGGTGGAAATGCCCATCTTGGAGGCGATCTTCACGATGCCGCTGAGGATAGCGTTGTCGTAGTCCTGCACAGCGGCGTAATAGTCCTTGTCCAGCAGGCCTTCGTCAATCAGCTGCCCGATGGTCTCGTGCGCCAGATAGGGGTTGATGGCGCAGGCACCGTAGCCCAGCAGGGTGGCAAAGTGGTGCACCTCCCGGGGTTCGGCGCTCTCCAAAATCAGTGCCAGTGCGGTGCTCTTTTTGGTGCGGATGAGGTACTGGGACACTGCCGACACCGCCAGCAGGCTGGGGATGGTCACATGGTATTCGTCCACGTCACGGTCGGACAGGATGATGATGTTTGCGCCCTCCTTGTAGGCGCGGTCGACCTCCAGAAATACCCGGTCGATGGCCTTTTCCAGACTGGTGTTCTTGTAGTAGTTGATGGACACCGTAGCCACCTTGAAGCCCGGCACGTTCATGTACTTGATCTTCAACAGGTCGGTGTTGGTCAGGATGGGGTTGTGCACCTTGAGCACCTTGCAGTTCTCGGGCTTATCCTCCAGCAGGTTGCCGTGGGCACCGATGTAAACGCTGGTGGAAGTGACCACCTTCTCCCGGATGGCGTCAATAGGGGGGTTGGTCACCTGCGCGAAACGCTGCTTAAAGTAGTTGAACAGCGGGGGATGCTGGCTGCTGAGCACAGCCAGCGGAGTGTCGGTACCCATGGCACCGGAAGGCTCTGCGCCCGCCCGCGCCATGGCAAGGATCATGGTGTTCACGTCCTCGTATTTGTAGCCGAACACCTTCTGCAGCCGGGTCAGCTGTTCGCCGGTGTAGCTCTCCACCTTCACGTTGGGAATCTTCAGCCCGCTCAGCTGCACCAGATTGCGGTCGATCCACTCGCCGTAGGGCTCGCGGCTGGCGTAAAGCTCCTTCAGCTTTTCGTCATCCACCACTTCACCCTTGACGGTATCCACCAGCAGCATCTTGCCGGGGCGCAGACGCTCCTTGACCAGAATGTTCTCCGGATCGCATTCCAGCACGCCTACCTCAGAGGACAGGATCATGCGGCCGTCCTTGGTGATGTAGTAGCGGCTGGGGCGCAGACCGTTGCGGTCCAGCACCGCGCCCATCACATCGCCGTCCGAGAACAGAATGGCGGCGGGGCCGTCCCACGGCTCCAGCATGGTGGCGTAGTACTGGTAGAAGTCCCGCTTTTTCTGGCTGATGTTCTTGTTGTTTTCCCACGGCTCGGGAATGGTGATCATCACAGCCAGCGGCAGATCCATGCCGTTCATCACCATGAACTCCAGTGCGTTATCCAGCATGGCGGAGTCCGAGCCGGAGGTGTTGATGATGGGCAGGATCTTGTTCATGTCGTCCTGCAGAATGGGGCTGGAGATGCTCTCCTCACGCGCCAGCATGGCGTCGGTGTTGCCCTTGATGGTGTTGATCTCGCCGTTGTGCAGGATGAAGCGGTTGGGGTGCGCGCGCATCCAACTGGGGTTGGTGTTGGTAGAAAAGCGGCTGTGCACCATACCGATGGCGGATTCATAATCCGGGTCCTGCAGGTCAGCATAGAAGCGGCGCAGGTCGTGCACAAGGAACATCCCCTTGTACACGATGGTGCGGCTGGACAGGCTGGGCACATAAGTGCCGTTGCTGGCCTGCTCGAACACGCGGCGCACGATGTACAGGCGGCGGTCAAACTCAATGCCCTTGCTTACCTTGGCGGGCTTTTTGATGAAGCACTGCCAGATGGCGGGCATACAGTCCCGCGCCTTCTGCCCCACGGCATCGGGATCTACGGGTACTTCGCGCCATGCCAGAAACTCCAGCCCCTCCTTGCGGGTGACCACCTCGAACAGTTTCATAGCCTGTGCCCGCAGGTGCTCGTTCTGGGGGAAGAAGAACATACCCACGCCGTACTCCCGCTCGTTGCCCAGCCGGATGTTCAGCTCCTCGGCGACCTTGGAGAAGAACTTGTGGCTGATCTGCAGCAGGATGCCCACGCCGTCGCCGGTCTTACCCTCGGCGTCCTTACCGGCGCGGTGCTCCAGCCGCTCCACGATGGACAGTGCATCGTCCACCGTCTGGTGGCTTTTACGTCCCTTGATGTCCACCACAGCGCCGATACCGCAGGCATCGTGCTCGAACTGTGGGTCGTACAGACCAAGGGTGGTTTTCTGCTCTGTAAAGTTTTCCATAGTCTTTCCCATCCTTTTTACGTGTTTGCTTACCGGGGGCTGCGGCACCCTCCGCAGCTTTTTATCCCCTGCAAAAGAAAAAAGCGCCCCGCAAGGGCATAGGATGCCCTTGCGGAACGCCTTTGTTCCGATACCTGATATTATACAGATTCCTGAAAAATCTTCAAGTGACAGCTGCACCAAATATGCTACACACATTGCGCCGCTTCTTGTGCGAGATGCCGCGAGCCCCCGCAGCTGTGCGCGGCATACAAACAAAACCGCCGCACCCGGCGTTGTACACGCGGGTACGGCGGTTTGGAGGAATTTGCCCTGAGTGATGCGGAACACTCAGGACTCAGGAATGCTTTGATTTGCGGGTTTGTTGCAAAATAACCAAACGAAACCTCACCCGCCCAGAATGGCCTGCAGGTCGGCTTCCGGGGTGGCAATGGGCTTGAGACCGTACCGTTCCTGCAGGGTGCGCACCACTCCCGGCGAGAGGAACGGGGGCAGGGTAGGCCCCAGCCGGATGTTCCGGATGCCCAGCGCCAGCAGCGCGATGAGGATGCATACGGCCTTCTGCTCAAACCAGCACAGCACCAGCGAGAGGGGCAGGTCGTTGACGCCGCAGCCAAAGGCGTCGGCCAGAGCCAATGCGATGCGGATGGCGCTGTAGGCGTCGTTGCACTGGCCCACGTCCAGGATGCGGGGCAGGCCGGTGCCCGGCACGGTGCCAAGGGGCAGGTCGTTCAGGCGGAACTTGCCGCAGGCCAGGGTCAGCAGGATGGTGTCGGGCGGGGTAAGGCGGGCAAACTCGGTGTAGTAGCGGCGGCTGGGCCGGGTGCCGTCGCAGCCGCCCACCAGAAAGAAGTGCCGCAGCTTACCGTCCCGCACCGCCTGCACGATCTCGTCCGCGTGCTGCAGCACGGCAGTGCGGGCAAAACCGGTGGTCACCGTGGAGCCGCCGTTCAGGCCGGGCAGCAGGGTGTCCTGCGCGTAGCCGCCCAGCTCCAGCGCCTTTTCGATCACCGGGGAAAAGTCGCGCCCTTCGTCGATGTGAGGCACGCCGGGGTAAGCCACCACCGAGGTGGTGAACACCCGGTCGGCGTAGCTGGCGCGCAGGGGCATGATGCAGTTGGTGGTGAACAGGATGGGCGCGGGGATGTCCTCGAACTCCCGCTGCTGGTTCTGCCATGCGGTGCCAAAGTTGCCCTTGAGGTGGGGGTAGCGGCGCTTCAGCTCCGGGTAGCCGTGGGCGGGCAGCATCTCCGAGTGGGTGTAGACGTTGACGCCCCGGCCTGCAGTCTGTTCCAGCAGCTGCTGTGCGTCGTAGAGGTCGTGGCCGGAAATCACAATGAACGGCCCCTTTTCAATGGTCAGGGGCACCTGCACCGGTTCCGGATCGCCAAACGCGCCGGTGTTGGCCGCGTCCAGCAGCTCCATGCAGCGGTAGCTGGCTTCTCCTGTGGCCTGCACCAGCTGCCACAGGGCGTCGGTGGTCTGGCCGGGGTCGCCTACGGCCTGCAGGGCGGTACAGAAGAACCGGTCCAGCTCCGGGTCGATGCGGCCCAGCACCCGGGCGTGGTAGTTGTAGGCGGCCATGCCCCGCAGGCTGAACAGCACAAAGCATTTCAGGCTGCGCCGGTCGGCATCCGGTTCCCGCCAGAGGGCCTGCATGTCGTAGTCCGGGCCGGTGCCGGGGCTGGCGTCGTGCACCCGGCGGGTCAGCGCGTCCACGGCGGCGGGGTCAAAGTTCACGTTGGTAATGGTGGTGAACAGCCCCTGCATCAGCAGCCGGGCCTGTTCCGGGGCCGGGCCGCGCCCCGCCGCGATGAGTTGCCCGGCAAACGCGATGAGCGCCCCGGTGAGCCGGTCCTGTGCGGCGGCTGTCTCGGCCGACTTGCCGCACACCCCCGCTGCGCCGGTGCAGGCGGTGCAGCCCGCCGCCTGCTCACACTGAAAACAAAACATCTGCTCGTCCATACAAAACTCCCTTTCTGCCATAAGATACTGCCAGTGTGGGCTGAGCGGGGCGGGGTTATACCAAAAAAGAGCCGCACCCCTGCGGGCGCGGCTCTTGGACGATGCAGTATGACTTAGTAGGTGATGCCCTGTGCCATCATGGCGGTAGCAACCTTCAGGAAGCCGGCGCAGTTTGCACCGACCATCAGGTTGCCCTCAGAACCGGCAGCCACAGAAGCGTCGTAGGAAGCGTGGAAGATGCCCTCCATGATGCCCTTCAGCTTGGCATCCACTTCCTCAAAGCTCCAACTCAGACGCTCGGAGTTCTGGCTCATCTCCAGACCGGAGGTGGCCACGCCGCCGGCGTTGGAAGCCTTTGCGGGTCCGTACAGGATGCCGTTGGACAGGTAGACCTCGATGGCCTCGGGAGTGCTGGGCATGTTAGCGCCCTCGCAGACCACGGTGCAGCCGCCCTTCACCAGAGCCTCTGCGGACTCCTTGTTGATCTCGTTCTGGGTAGCGCAGGGCAGAGCGATGTCGCAGGGGACAGTCCAGACCTTGGTGCAGTCAGCAACATAGGTCGCATCCTTGTGGGTCTCGGCATACTCCTTGATGCGGCCGCGGCGGACTTCCTTCAGGTCCTTGACGTAGGCCAGGTCGATGCCGTTGGGGTCGTAGACATAGCCGTTGGAGTCGGACATGGTGACGACCTTGGCACCCAGCTGGGTGGCCTTCTCGCAGGCGTAGATGGCGACATTGCCGGAGCCGGAGATGACCACGGTCTTGCCCTCGAAGCTGTCGCCGCGCATGCACTTCAGAGCCTCAGCGGTGAAGTAGCACAGGCCGTAGCCGGTAGCCTCGGTACGGGCCAGAGAACCGCCGAAGGTCAGGCCCTTGCCGGTGAGCATACCGCCCTGGAAGCTGTTGGTCA
>OGGZ01001558.1_pt1 | contig 18799 bp, 17 predicted proteins | sample 1571371 | NCBI WGS metagenome assembly OGGZ01 (sample SAMEA2582025, study PRJEB24529) | metagenome | biome: Human gut stool | place: China | collected 2011
TCTTACCAAATTTGCATAGTATCTACCTATACCACGTCCATTGTCAAATTTCTGATATTTATGAAACTTAATCGGATTATCTTTAATCAATTTAAGTATATCATCAGGAAAATTATTTTTATTAGCAATTTCTATCATCTTTTCGTTCTGAAATTTCTCTGTGCATTTCTCGTTGTAATGATTCACGCACCTATACCGGGCGTCAGTCAATACACTACTCCGATTGCACGAATTGCTGTTCCGATATTCTTTATGATTACAGGTTACTACTATTCCAACACGGTCAAGTCGGGCAAAGAAAATAAGCAAATCAAAAAAATAGCAATTCTTTTTGTCGTTTCAAATATTATCTTTATGTTCTGGGAACTAATAGTTGATTTTGTAAAGGACAAATCGTTTGTATCATTTATTGAGAAAATGACATCGCCCGAAACATACCTGAACTTTTTTGTCTTTAATGAATCTCCGTTTTCGTTCCACCTCTGGTATGTCGGAGCAATTCTGTATGTTCTGCTGATAGTTAAGCTGCTCAACAAATTTGACAAAATCAAAATTCTATACTACATCACACCGCTTTTACTACTTGCCGATATCGTCTTTGGCAAGTATTCAAAAGTTTTCTTCGGGTGCGAATTCTCCTATATCTATTTAAGAAACTTTATTTTTGTAGGTTTGCCTAATTTCGCAATCGGACTTTTCATAAGCGAACACAGGGAAAGTATAAAGAATTTCAAATTCACAAAAGTGCTTACAATCATTGCAATGGTTGTATTCTGTGCTACCTCAGACCTTGAAAAATATCTGTTGGTGAGCAACAAACTCAACGCACCCCGTGACCAGTATTTCAGCACTACATTGCTTGCAATGGCGGTGTTTATATTCTTCACAATTGCCGTTGAATTCAAATCGGGCAAAGTATCAAGCATACTTGCCCGACTCGGACAGCGATATTCACTTCTGATATACATAGTACATCCGATAATTCTTACCCTGTGCAATCAGATTACACCGAAAATTCACCTTGCATCGGTATATAAATACACAAAACCTTTTGTTGTATTCATAGGAACTGTTCTTGTTATATTTATCTATTATTTAATCAAGGACGCTGTTCAGAAGAAAAAACAAAAGAAAATAATACGGCTACCGGTTGGCGCGACGGCCATTTTCATTTTGATTATCTGCCGTTGCAGGAGATTGCACGAGAGTTGTCGAATGCTTTTCATGTGAAAATCAAAATTACGGATGAAGATATAAAGGATTTTCGTATCAGGGCGCATTTTACTGAAGGTGAGAGCTTGGATCAGATGCTCGATCTGCTCCAGCCAGCCGGTAATTTCAGTTATTCAAAGACAAATGATACGATCTTGATTCATTCTAAACTTAACTAAGTCATGAATTATTACCTATATTGTCTCCGCCGGTTCGCCCGGCTTATTCTTCTATTATGGATAGTTTTCAGAATTGCGCCGCTCGCTGCACAAGACCGGGCGGCGCGTCTGGACTTCCAGGTCCGGAAGGCAACACTGGACACTTTTGTCCGCCAGTTAGAGGACTCCACCGGCTTCTCGTTTATCTATGGTGAAAAGGTACAGCTGCGGCAGCCTGTTACCCTTGATGTCCGTCAGAAGACCATCGAGGAAATCCTGCAATATGCATTTGGTCAGGAAGCGATAACGTTTAAAATCTCCGGCACACACATCTTGTTAGGAGAGCGTCCTGTTTCCCGTAAATATACGGTCTGCGGATATATTACCGATTCCATATCGTCAGAAACGCTGATTGGTGCAAATATTTTGGAATCCAGCTGTCATACCGGGACTTCAACAAATCCTTTCGGGTTTTACAGCTTGACCTTGCCGGAAGGAGAGACCGGACTTTTCTTTTCGTATTTAGGATATGAGACCAAGCATTGCCGTTTTCTGTTAAGTCGGGATACTGTAATGAACATCCGTTTGCAGACCAATAACCAGTTGTCGGAAATCATCGTTCTTTCCGACAAAAAAGAGACAGGCATTCGGGCAACGGGTATGGGTACGTTAGACATCCCGATGACGCAGATCAAGAATACTCCGGCCATCTTAGGAGAGGCCGATATCCTCAAAACGATCCAGTTGATGCCAGGTGTACAGGCTGGAACGGAAGGTTTCAGCGGGTTGTATGTACGGGGTGGTGGACCGGATCAGAACTTGATCCTTCTGGATGGTATCCCCATCTATAATGCCGACCATATGTTGGGCGTGTTTTCCATCTTCACTCCGGAAGCCATGAAAAAGGTTACGCTTTTCAAAGGTTCATTTCCAGCCCGTTATGGCGGCCGTCTGTCTTCTATCGTGGATATCCGGACAAACGACGGCAATATGCAGAATTATCACGGTACGGTCAGCATTGGCCTGTTGACCAGTAAGCTACACTTCGAAGGTCCGATCTTGAAAGATAAAACATCCTTTTGTCTGACCGGCCGTCGCACCTATCTTGACCTGGTAGCAAGGCCATTCCTTCCGGAGGACAAAAAATACAATTACTATTTCTATGATATCAATACCAAGGTGAACCATAAATTTTCCGATCGCAGTCGTCTGTTTCTCAGTTTCTACAAAGGAAAAGACCATTACGACTACAAACAGGATAAGGAATATGACGGCTATTCGAATAACTATGGGGCGAGTATGTACTTCTACAACAGTCAGATCGATTTCAACTGGGGGAACACAATTGCCGCCGGACGGTGGAATTATGTCTTCAACAGTAAATTATTCAGCAATACGACCGTGGCATACAACCACTATCAGATGAGCATGGCGGACGCTTATCGGAAAGACATCATCGAGACGGATAAAAACGGCAATCTGATAACGGATAAAAACGAATCGTATGTCTATAATTCCGATTACCGTTCCGGTATACACGATTGGAGTTTTCATACGGACTTCGATTATATGCCCGTCCCTGACCATCATGTCAAGTTCGGTGTTTCTTATCTGTATCATACCTTCCGACCGGAGGTGACGACCTCGCGTGTGAAAGAAGCTGCAGACGGGCAGACGGCACAGGATACCGTCTACAACGATTCCTCGAACAGCTATTTGCACGGGCACGAGTTTTCGTTTTATACCGAAGACAATGCCGATATCGGCGACCGTCTGAGCTTGAATGCCGGCATTCATCTCTCCTTGTTTTCCACACAAGGGAAAGGCTATCTGTCGGCACAGCCTCGTCTTTCTGCGCGTTATCGCTTTCATGACGGTTTTGCGGCAAAGGCTTCTTTTACACAAATGGAACAGTATGTGCACCTGCTGTCATCCTCGCCGATTTCGTTGCCGATCGATTTATGGGTTCCGGTTACTAAAAACATCCGTCCGATGCGCTCCTACCAGTATGCTGTCGGTGGTTATTATACCGGTGTGGAAGGATGGGAGTTCTCTCTAGAAAGCTATTATAAAGATATGCATAATGTATTGGAATACCAGGATGGCGCTACCTTTTTCGGATCATCCGGCGGATGGCAGGAGAAGGTGGAGATGGGACGTGGCCGCTCTTTCGGCTTGGAGATTTTAGCCCAGAAGACGATCGGTAAAACGACAGGATGGTTGGGGTATACGATCGCCAAGAGTGATCGCCAGTTCAAGGACGGGACGGTCAACAACGGCGAACGTTTTCCTTATAAATACGATCGCCGCCACAACATCAACCTCTGTGTGAACCATACTTTCAGCAAGAAAACGGATATAGGGATCACTTGGATTTTTAATACGGGCGGAACGGCTACGGTTGCTGAACAGCGTACAGGGACGGCATCTGGTAACTTGATTGATTACATTTCCCATCGAAACAATTACCGCCTTCCTGTCAGCCACCGGTTGAATCTGAGCATCAATTTCCATAAAAAATTGCGCCACGGCATGCAGACTTGGAATATTTCGGTCTATAACGCCTATAATGCCATGACTCCGAATCTTATCTATAAAGAAGAAGAATATATCGGAGTAGAGCATATTAAGCCGGATGGTAGCCATGAGACGGCCTGGAAGCGGAAAACGAAGCTGATAAAGCAAACGCTTCTGCCTTGTGTTCCATCGATTACCTATACATACCGGTTTTAATAAAGAGGAGTAGAATTATGAAAAAGAATTTATTTATATTATTCATACTGGTTTCCATGCTGTTCCCGGGTTGTGAGAATGAGCTTCCATATATGAACAAGCCGCAGGTCCCACAGCTTCTGATGAATGCTTTTCTTGAAGCCGGAAAGGAAGAAAACGGAGTGTCTCTGCGTATGATCGATACCGATAAACAGCAAGCGGATTGTGTTTCCAATGGTTCCATTGTAGTATATGTCAACGGGCAAAAGACCGAGACGGCAGAGGTGGAGAAGGTCTATGGTTCTTTCGATGATTCTAATTGCACGTTGAAAACATCTTTTCGTCCTGGTGACCGTATCCGCTTTGAAGCGACAGCCGAAGACGGGCAATACCAGGCTGGTTGCGAGGTGGAAATCCCTTTTCCGATCGAGGAAACTATCCGTGTAGATACGCTCCGTACGCAATTGAGGGGTGGTTCCAGTATGATGGATTGTATGCGATACAAGATAACGATACATGACCGTCCGAACGAGAAAAATTATTACCGTCTTATTATCGAAGAAAATACATACAGGATTTCTTCGGAAACAGGTATCAAATACGGTCCCTTTTCCTCTTATCCCGAAATTATCAACCAGGAGGATATTGTGTTGACCGATGGGCATCTTACGACTGCCGATGACGACAAATTCGGCATTTTGGATTGGACTATTCGTAATCTTAGCAATGTTTTCACGGATGGCCGTTTTGAAAATGGTTCGTATACCCTTAAGATCTACACCTCTGTCCCGTATATTAGCGAATCAAATAGAAAAGATCATTTTTACTTGGATGTTACGGTTCGCTTATTGAGCATATCACAACCTTATTATCGTTATTTGCGTGCGATGAACTGTCTGAATTCGGAAGATTATAACGAAACCTTTATGGAACCGGTCATCGTTCCTCAAAACGTATCGGGTGGCTTAGGTTTTGTCGGGGCCTCCTCTGAGCAGCAGGTTACCTTGCGTATGGTCGACCGGCCGCCGTTGTCGTATCCAAAGTGAACTGCCGGAAGGACTGTGCTGAATGTAAGGTCGTATTCATTAAGCGGATGATGGTCAGCGAATAATCATAAAGCTACAACGAGAAAAGATTTTCGTCTTATGAGGGGCTTTTTCTCATAAGGATGACAATCTTTTCTCGTCGTAATGATAATCTTTTCTCATACGGATGAGAATATATTCTCTCCCCGGTGAGGAAGTATTCTCATGGATTGGAAACTGCTGAGAAAAGCATACGATTTATTCGTTGTATTCTTTGTTCCGTTTGTGCAAGCTCTTCAGTTCGAAGGAAAGCATAACCCGGAAGATGCCGATGATCAGCAAAGTGTACGCGATCATATAGACAAGGGATAACGCTCCAAGACCTGGTTGCCAGATAATGCCGATACTGCAAAGGATTGCCAGTACGCCGAAAGCCATATACCAGCCCCAGTTGCGTGTCCCGTAGCGTTTCAGGTCCATAGCGTAGCCGGTTGAAGCGAAACCGCGGAACATCAGCCAGAAAGCGACGATGAAAGGCAGCACTGCCATGCTCAGGCCGATATTGGCCATCAGGTAGATACCTAAGATTAGGTCGATGATACCGCTTGCCAGATACCAGCCCCAACTGGAAATATTCTTTTTATTGGTGACGGCAAAAAGAATTTCCAGTGTGCCGCTGACAAACATAGATACACTAAACAAAACACTCAGTGCGACATAGCTTGCCAGCGGTGTGAACATCAGGCAGATTGCGATGAGGATATAAAGCAGGCCCAACAGCAGGGAAACCCACCAGTTTTTTACTCCGAAGTTGATTGTGTCAATAAAAGTCTTCATAATAAATTCGTTTTTTAATTATTTTGAAATCTACTTTGTAACAAACCTTTGGAAAGAAAAGTTTCACCGAGCCGGTAAAGTGGATTATTTTTAATACATTTGCCATCCGTTATATTTATTAAGAATTTGTGATTTTGGATGTATGATTTATCATTGATGCATGATTCCGGAATCATAAATCGTAAATCATAGAAGATTATGAAAGGTATTGTTTTAGCAGGAGGGTCCGGTACGCGTTTGTATCCGATAACCAAAGGAGTTTCAAAACAGTTATTGCCTATTTATGATAAACCGATGATCTATTATCCGGTGTCTGTGTTGATGCTGGCAGGAATACGTGAAATATTGGTGATTTCCACACCGCAGGATCTTCCCGGTTTTCGTCGTCTGTTAGGGGATGGTTCCGATTATGGTGTCCGTTTCGAGTATGCCGAACAACCTTCACCGGACGGATTGGCACAAGCTTTTTTAATTGGGGAGGAGTTTATTGGAAATGATTCCGTTTGTCTGGTCTTGGGCGACAATATCTTTTACGGACAGAGTTTCACCGCAATGTTAAAAAGGGCCGTAGCTAATGTGGAAAACGAACAAAAAGCAACCGTCTTCGGTTATTACGTCAATGATCCGGAACGCTATGGCGTGGCCGAATTCGATGAGGCAGGAAATGTGTTGAGCATTGAAGAAAAACCAGCATGCCCGAAATCGAATTATGCAGTTGTCGGCCTTTATTTCTATCCGAACAAAGTGGTGGAAGTTGCCAAGCAGATTAAACCTTCCGCCCGCGGAGAATTGGAGATTACGACTGTCAACCAGGAATTCCTGAAGGATGGGAATTTGAAAGTTCAGCTCTTGGGGCGCGGTTTTGCATGGCTTGACACCGGTACGCACGATTCTCTTTCCGAAGCCTCCACCTTCGTTGAGGTGATAGAGAAACGACAAGGGTTGAAAATAGCTTGCTTGGAAGAAGTTGCTTATCGGAATGGTTGGATCGATGCAGAACGGTTGAGGCAAGTTGCCGCTCCGATGTTGAAGAACCAGTATGGACAATATCTGCTGAATTTGATAAAAAGAGAGAATGAATAAGGATAGTAAAATATTTGTAGCAGGCCATCGGGGACTGGTCGGTTCTGCTATTCTGAAGAATCTGAAGGCAAAAGGTTACACGAACTTTGTCCTGCGTACGCATGCGGAATTGGATTTGACCGATCAGCAGGCCGTTCATGATTTCTTTGCCGCAGAGAAGCCGGAATATGTGTTCCTGGCAGCAGCCCATGTCGGAGGGATTGTGGCAAACAGTCGCTACCGGGCTGACTTTATTTACGAGAATCTTATGATTCAGAACAATGTGATTCATGCTTCTTATCTGAATAACGTAAAGAAACTTCTGTTTTTGGGAAGTACTTGTATTTATCCGGGAAATGCTCCGCAACCGATGCCGGAGGATTGCTTGCTCACTTCGCCTCTCGAATATACGAATGAACCTTATGCGATAGCTAAGATAGCCGGGATCAAGATGTGTGAGAGTTATAACTTGCAATACGGAACTAACTATATCGCAGTAATGCCGACCAACCTGTATGGCCCGAATGATAATTTTAACCTGGAGACTTCGCATGTGCTGCCTGCCATGATTCGCAAAGTACATTTGGGTAAATGTCTTTCCGAAGGAGATTGGGAGGCTGTCCGGAAAGATCTGAATGCGCGTTCGGTTGAAAATATATCCGGCGGTACTTCTGAATCCGAAATATTGGATATTCTTGCCAAGTACGGTATTTATCCTGGTAAAGTGGAGTTGTGGGGAACAGGCAAACCGCTTCGTGAGTTTCTTTGGAGCGAGGAGATGGCAGATGCTTCCGTCTATGTGATGGAGAAGGTCGATTTTGCCGATCTCCGTCCTGCTACCGGCGATATCCGAAATACGCATATTAATATAGGTACTGGAAAAGAACTTTCTATTTGTGAAGTGGCTTCCCTAATCCGAGAAAAGGTAGGGTTTACAGGTGAGATCGTATTTGATTCGTCTAAACCGGACGGGACGATGCGCAAACTGACGGATGTCACGAAGTTGCATGCTTTGGGCTGGCATCATACGATTGAGATAGACGAAGGGGTTGAACGCCTTTATAGTTGGTACTTGGAGAATTAAGAATTTAAAATTAAAAAATTAAAAATAGGGAGGTTGTTGCGTCTTCCGTTTAACAACGATGAGTAAAGTTGCTTTAATAACAGGAATAACAGGCCAAGATGGGGCTTATCTGGCCGAATATCTGATCAAGAAAGGATATGTGGTGCACGGTATCAAGCGCAGATCGTCCATGTTCAACACGGATCGTATCGATCATCTTTATCAGGACCCGCATGTGGAAAATCGTAACTTGATCCTACATTATGGTGACCTGACCGACAGTTTGAACCTGACTCGCATTATCGGTGAGATCCAGCCGGATGAAATTTATAATCTGGCGGCCATGAGTCATGTGAAAGTGAGTTTTGATACACCCGAATATACGGCTAATACCGATGGTCTGGGAGTTTTGCGTATCTTAGAAGCAGTTCGTCTGCTGAATTTGATCCCCAAGACGCGCATTTACCAAGCTTCTACATCCGAACTTTATGGTCTGGTGCAGGAAGTTCCGCAGAAAGAAACGACTCCTTTTTATCCGAGAAGTCCGTATGCCGTAGCCAAACTTTACGGTTATTGGATAACGGTGAACTATCGTGAAGCTTATAAAATGCATGCGTCGAACGGTATTTTGTTCAACCATGAATCTCCTCTGAGAGGAGAAACCTTCGTGACTCGTAAGGTGACGCGGGCTGTCTCCCGTATTGCTTTAGGCATGCAGAAAAAAGTTTATATGGGGAATCTTTCTTCCAAACGTGATTGGGGACATGCAAAAGACTATGTCCGCGCAATGTATGCAATCCTCCAGCAGGACGAACCGTCCGATTATGTCATTGCGACGGGGATTACGACAACTATTCGTGATTTCTTGAGGATGGCGTTCGCCGAGATAGGCGTGGAAATTATTTTCAAAGGAGAGAATGTTAATGAGGTGGCTGTCTTAAACTATATTGACGAAAAAGTGTTTATTGAAAGAGTCGGTGAGGTTTATCTCGATAATTTCAAGAAACGGATTGGAGATGAAGTTGTAGGTGTTGATCCTCAGTATTTCCGTCCGACTGAAGTCGATTTATTGATCGGCGATGCGACGAAGGCGCGTACCCGTTTGGGATGGGAACCAAAGTACGATTTGGCCTCTTTGATAGAGGATATGATGTTGAATGATATAAAATTGATGAAGAAAGAATCGTATCTAAAAGAAGGTGGCTATGAAGTATTGAATTATTTTGAGTAGAATCGAACTTTTATTGTTTTTATTTGTTATAATTAGAAAAAGAGTTAATTTTGCAATATGTTTGAGCAAGATTATAGGTAATTGATTGTTTAATTAAAATGTTGATGAATATGAAGACTAAAGTATTACTTTTAGCTTTGTTATCAGGTTTTGTTTTCTCTGTGTCTGCACAGGAATTTAAACCGCAGGTTGGATTTAGTAACGAAGCGGGTTATAAGACAAACTTCAAAAAGAACAAAGCAGGCGACAACTGGTTTATCTCTATTGCTGGTGGCGCGAGTGTTTTATTTGGTGATCAGAACAGTGAAGCCGATTTTAAGAATCGTTTGAATTTTGCTCCTCAGTTCTCTGTCGGTAAATGGTTTAATCCGTATTTAGCCCTGCGTCTCCAGTTGAATGGTGGTGTGTTGCATGGTTTTGAAAACACAGGTGCTACATTTATGCAGCACAATAAATATGCAGCTGCTCATGCTGATTTGTTGTGGGATGTGACTAATTTCTGGGCTCCTTACAACGAAAAGAAAGTGTTTCGTTTGATTCCTTGGGTAGGTCTTGGTTACGCACAGCGTTTCAAAAACTCCGATGATAACAGAGGTATTGCAAGAACAGAATCTCCAACGGTGAATTTCGGTATCCTGACTGCGTTCCGTTTGAGCAAACGTGTAGATTTGAACGTAGAAGTTCAGGGTTCATTGTTGAACGAACAGTTTAACCGTGTTTCTATGTACCACCTGACTGACGGTATCGGACAGTTGAGCGCTGGTTTGACATTCAAACTGGGTAAAACTGATTTCGAAGTGTTGGAGCCGATGGATTATGCATTGTTGAACGACCTGAATGGTCAGATCAACGCTTTGCGTGCTGAAAACGACGAATTGAGTAAACGTCCGGTTTCTTGTCCTGAATGTGAAGAAGTTGTAACTAACGTTGTTAACAACTATGTAGATAATGTGGTATACTTCCGTATCAATAGCGCTAAGATCGACAAGAACCAGCAGGTTAGCATCTTCAATACTGCACAGTTTATGAAAGAAAACAATGTGCCTATCAAGGTTATCGGCTATGCTGATAAGAAAACAGGTACAGGTTCTTACAATATGCAGCTTTCTGAAAAACGTGCAAGAGCCGTTGCCAAGGAACTTATTGATAAATACGGTATCTCTTCTAGCCAGATCACAATCGAATGGAAGGGTTCTGACGTTCAACCGTACAATGAAAACAATTGGAACCGCGTTGTTATCATGTCTGCAAATAATTAATTTTTAATTATATCCCGAAAGGCTGTACATAATCGTGTGCAGCCTTTTTTTTGCTCGGAAATAATGCTTATTTTTGCATGATTTTAGCGCGTTGTTATGGAGTTAAATAAAAAACATGGTTACCTTATTCAATGGTTGATAGGCATCGGAGATCTGATCGTTCTGAATATTCTCTTTTTTATTGTCTATTATGGATTGAATAGTATTCATACGTTAGCTATTACTGGAAGCTTGCGAGAAGTGGTGCTTTTGTTGAATTTTTGTTATTTCTTTTCCCTTTATTTTGTTCCTTTGCGGTTGCATCTGTCCATTGTCTTTATCGATAAAATTGTGCAAAGAGCATTCTTTTTGGTTACGATTATGTTCTTTTTATTTGCCACTTGTCTGATTTTTTTAAATGTCGGGGATGTGTTGGCGACTTTCCTGCTGATTTATTATGTTGTTACGATCGTTATATTTTCGCTGTGGCGTGTTATTGTACGTGTGACTTTGAAGATGTACCGCCGGAAAGGATATAACTTTAAGAAGATCGTGATTGTCGGGGCCGGAAAGAACGGTATGGAACTGTATAAGGTGATGAAGGATGATCTGTCGTATGGTTTCAATATCTTGGGATTCTTTGATGATAATCAGTCCTTGAAATCGGTTTTGCCGAATTACTTGGGAATGACGAATGAGGTAGAGAATTTTGTGCTGGCAAATGATGTGGATGAAATCTACTGTACTTTACCGGGTACGAATGATGAGAAGATTGTGCGTTTGTTGAATTTTGCGGAGAAGCACATGATCCGTTTTTATATTGTGCCGGAATTTTATCGAAATTTGAAGAAGAGTCTTGTGATGGATGTTTTGGAGTCCATCCCTTTGATGACTGTTCGCCGCGAGCCTTTGCAGGCGGCTTACAACCGGGCGTTGAAACGTACGTTTGATATTCTTTTTTCAACTGTAATTCTGGTAACTATATTCCCGATATTATATATTGTGGTTGGTATCATGATCAAGCTGAGTTCTCCGGGACCGATCTTATTTAAGCAAAAGAGAACGGGACTGTACGGGCAGGATTTCAGGTGTTATAAGTTTCGCACGATGAAGGTTAACGCGCAGGCTGATTCCCTGCAGGCTGTGAAGGATGATCCGCGTAAGACAAAGGTCGGAGATTTTCTTCGTCGGACTAATTTGGATGAATTTCCCCAGTTTATTAATGTGTTGAGGGGGGAAATGTCAGTTGTAGGACCGCGTCCCCATATGCTGAAACATACAGAGCAATACTCTGCGTTGATTGACAAGTATATGGTTCGCCACTTGGTTAAACCGGGGGTGACAGGTTGGGCACAGGTAACAGGCTACAGAGGAGAAACGAAAACGTTGGAACAAATGGAAGGACGTGTGAAGCGAGATGTCTGGTATATCGAGAATTGGTCTTTCTTCTTGGATCTTAAGATTATAGTTGTAACGGTTATCAATATGTTCAAGGGAGAAAAGAATGCATACTAAGTATTAAATTGCACACTTTTTGTATATATGTGTAATTGGAAACTGAATTTATGTTATCTTTGTGCCCGATGGGAAGGATTATAGCAATTGATTATGGCCGGAAACGTACCGGTCTGGCGGTCACAGATACCTTGCAGATGATTGCAAACGGACTGACAACTGTGCCGAGCGGTGAACTTACAAGGTTTCTGGCTGATTATGTTTCGCGCGAACCCGTTGAACGGTTTGTAGTCGGGCTTCCAAAGCAGATGAACAACGAACTTTCTGAAAATATGAGATACGTGGAAGCCTTTGTAACACATCTGAAGCGGACCATTCCGGATATTCCGGTAGAGTATTACGATGAACGATTTACTTCCGTTTTGGCACATAAGGCAATGCTGGACGGAGGATTGAAGAAAAAGAAAAGGCAAGATAAAGGATTGGTAGACGAGATCAGTGCGGTTATTATCTTGCAGTCATATTTGGAAAATAAGAAATATCAGTTATAAAAGTTATGATTTTACCAGTATATTTATATGGACAGCCCGTGCTGAGAAAAGAGGCTGGAGAGGTTCCGATGGACTATCCGGATTTGAAACAATTGGTAGCCAATATGTTCGAAACGATGTACAATGCCGATGGTGTGGGGCTGGCCGCTCCACAGGTCGGTTTGTCATTGCGTCTTTTGGTAATTGACGCTGACGTGATGGGAGATGATTTTCCTGAATGCAAAGGTTTCAAGCGTGCGATGATCAATCCTGTTTTCCTTGAAAAAAGCGAAGAAGAGGTTTTGATGGAGGAAGGTTGCCTGAGCTTGCCGGGAGTGCATGAGAAAGTAGCCCGTTCAGTAAAAGTACGTGTGAAATATCTGGATGAAGACTTGAAGGAACATGAAGAAACGGTGGAGGGGTTTGCTGCACGTGTTGTGCAGCATGAGTGTGAACACTTGGAAGGCCATGTATTCATAGATAATATTTCAGGAATCCGCCGTCAGTTGAATAAAAGCAAACTAAATAGTATTATTAAAGGTACAGCCCGTTGCTCCTATAAAGCAAAAGCGGTTGGTAAGTAATAAGAACTCTATTAACTAATCAGTATGACAGATTTAAGTAAAAACATTCAGGCCCTCAGGGAAAAGAAAGCCGTCGTTGAGATGGGTGGAGGTGAAGCTGCTATCGAAAAGCAGATCGCGATGGGTAAACTGACTGCCCGTGATCGTATTCTATCCTTGTTGGACAAGAATTCTTTCCATGAATATGACTTGTTCGTGAAGCACGATGGTCGTGATTTCGGCATGGATAAGAAGGATTTACCAGGTGATGGTGTTGTTACAGGTACAGGTACGATCTTCGGTGCTCCGGTTTGTATCTATGCACAAGACTTTACGGTTGCCGGTGGTTCACTGGGCTTGCAGCATGCACGTAAGATCACGAAGATCATGGATCATGCTCTGAAAATGAAATGTCCGATTATTGGTATCAACGACTCAGGTGGTGCACGTATCCAAGAAGGTGTAGGTGCATTGGCGGGTTATGGTGAAATATTCTATCGCAATACAATTGCTTCCGGTGTTATTCCTCAGATTTCGTTGATCCTGGGACCTTGTGCCGGTGGAGCCGTATATTCTCCGGCTTTAACGGACTTCGTATTTGTAGTAGAGAATATCTCCAAGATGTTTATTACAGGTCCGAATGTGATCAAGACCGTGTTGGGCGAAGATATTTCTATGGAAGATCTGGGTGGTGCACGTGTCCATGCGGAAACAACCGGTAATGCTCATTTCTACGCACAGAGCGAGCAGGAGTGTTTCGAGCAAGTTAAACGTCTGGTTAGTTTTATCCCCTGGAATAACCAGGAACGTGCTAAAGTGGTAGAGTCGAAGGAACCCGCTGCGGTAATGAACATTGAAGATGTGGTTCCGGCAGATCCGAAACAGCCGTACGATGTTCGTAACGTTATCAAATGTATCGTGGATGATTCCGACTTCTTGGAAGTACAGGAGTTGTGGGCAGCCAACATTGTGATCGGTTTTGGCCGCATGGGTGGTGAAACTGTCGGTTTCGTTGCTAATCAGCCGATGGTGTTGGCAGGTGTATTGGATTGCGACAGTGCCGATAAAGCTGCACGTTTTATCCGTTTCTGCGATTCTTTCAATATTCCTATTATCACGTTGGAAGATATGCCGGGCTATTTGCCGGGCGTCGACCAGGAACATGCCGGTGTGATCCGCCATGGTGCGAAGGTATTGTATGCTTATTCCGAAGCGACGGTTCCCAAGATTACGGTTATCCTGCGTAAGGCTTATGGTGGCGGTTATATCGCCATGAACTCTCGTCACTTAGGGGCGGACTTTATGTTTGCATGGCCGAGTGCAGAAATTGCGGTGATGGGACCGGAAGGTGCGGCCAACATTATTTTCCGCAAGGAGATCATGGAAGCCGAAGACCAGAATGCAATGCGCCAGGAAAAGGTGAAGGAATATATCGAGAAGTTTGCAAATCCTTATGTGGCTGCGTCCAAAGGGTTCATCGATTCTGTTATCGAGCCGAAAGAAACACGTTCATTGTTGCTTCACGCGCTTAAACTTTCTGTATTGAAAGAAGAATACAGACCGGCTAAGAAGCACGGATTGCCTCCGTTCTAATTAACGCCGTAAAAACTTTTGAATATGGAAAAGAAAGAGAAAGATAACGAATATGTGGATTTTGTAGTAACGGCCCGCAAATACAAGACGACGCTGACTGCAAAATATAAGAACCGTAAAATGTGGCATAAGCCCTTTGTCGGTGATGTGATTTCTCATCTTCCCGGAACGATCGTTAAAGTGGAAGTACAGCAAGGGCAGGAAGTTGAAGCTGGCCAGTTGCTTTTGATCCACCAGGCGATGAAGATGTACAACCGGGTGGTCGCTCCCGTTGCCGGAACGATTGTCGAGCTGGGTGTAACGGAAGGAGATAAGATCCCAAAAGACCATTTGATGGTTAAGATTCAGCCGAAGTAAATAGCTGAAATAAGTAAATATAGAAAGCTTTCACACTGTTTTACAGTCTGTGAAAGCTTTTTTTATAGATTGGTTTTAATGGCTAAGATTATTTACTTACTTTTGCGACCGATCAATGTTGAATATTTTTATAATAGATGAAGAAAGCGATTCTTTTATTTATATTCCAGCTGTGTTCGTTAGCCATGTTTGCACAAATCAATACGGATCGTGTGTTGACTATCGGGCGCAACGCCTTGTATTTTGAGGACTATGTTCTTTCGATACAATATTTCAATCAGGTTATCAAATCAAAACCCTGGTTGGCCGAACCATATTTCTACCGTGCTGTGGCAAAAATCAATTTGGATGATTATAAAGGAGCTGAAGAAGACTGTACGCTTTGTCTTGAACGGAACCCTTTCCTGGTACAGGCATATTACGCACGTGGTATTGCCCGTCAGAGTCAGGAGAAATTTGACGAAGCAATAGAAGACTACAGGAAAGGTTTGGAGTTTAAGGCGGAAGACCGCCAGATGTTGGTGAATATGGCAGTAGCCAATATTCAGAAAAAAGATTTTAAGGAGGCCGAAAAGGTGTTTGATGAACTGATGACGGCCCATCCCAAATATTCTATGAACTATTTGACGCGTGGTGCGATGTACACCGAGAAAGGCGATACGGTCAAAGCACTTGCCGACAATGATAAGGCGATCAGTATGGACCCCTACTATGCTCCCGCTTATGGCAACCGGGCGATCCTGCATTACCAGATGAACAATATGAAAGACGCGCTTGCCGATCTGAACGAGGCCATTCGTCTGAATACCCGTGAGAGCGGTTATTACATCAATAGAGGTCTGGTCCGGTATCAGTTAAAGGATTTGCGTGGTGCTATGGCTGATTATGATCAGGTGGTCAGCATGGACAGCCACAACCTGATTGCCCGCTTCAACCGAGGATTGCTTCGGGCACAGATCGGGGATAACAACCGGGCTATCGAAGATTTCGATGTTGTGATCGAGATTGAACCGGACAACTATATGGCTTATTATAACCGGGCGTTGTTGCGTTACGAGACGGGAGATTATCAAGGTTCCGTACATGACTTCGATGTCGTGTTGCGGCAGTATCCGAATTTTGTGGCCGGTTATTACAGCCGTGCGGAAGTGAAGCGGAAAATGCATGATGAGGTCGGTGCCGACCGTGACTACTGGACTGCCTATAATATGGAGCAAAAAAAGAAGAACGGGAATGCTTTGGGAAATGCGGTCGCTTCCCAAAATGGCAACAATATCGGTACGCAATTGGCCGATCCGGCATCAAAGGATGAAAATACGCGTGAACAGTCGGATAAGAATATCGATAAGTTCAACCGTCTTGTCGTGTATGATGAAGAAGAGGTACGTAAGACGAAGTATAACAGCGAAATTCGTGGACGCGTGCAGGACCGCAATGTGCGTGTGGATCTGGAACCGATGTTTGTCCTGACTTATTACGAAAAAGTCGATCCGGTAAAGAAGTTGGTTTATTATGATAAGATGGTGGAAGCTTACAATTCCCGTCTGGTACTGGAACGTAAGCTGCGTATCACAAACGAAGAAGCCGCCCTTACGGAAGACCAGGTTGCCGTACATTTTGCATCTATCGATAATTTTTCGGCCCGTATAGTGAAGAATCCGAACGATGTGGATGCCTATTTCGGACGGGCTTTGGATTTTATGCTTGTACAGGACTTTACCGAAGCGATTAAGGATTATACAAAGGTGATCGAATTGGATCCGGATTTTGCTATGGCTTATTTTAACCGGGCTGTCGTCCGGTATAAACAGCTTGACTATAATATGTCGCAGGCTGCCAGCTCACAAGACGATTTTTCTGCTATGAGCATGAACCTTAAGATGGGTAAGAATCCGACGGTTGTTCGTACTCCGGCAACATCTGATCCGGCTTCCGCATCCTTGAAAGACAATAAGCGAGCTTACGAGCATGAAATGATTACGAGGGATTATGACATGGTGATCAAATTGAATCCGGGCTTCGTATATGCTTATTTCAATCGTGGAAACCTGCGTTGTGCGCAACGCGATTTTCGTGCTGCCATCCAGGATTACAGCGAGGCGATCCAGCGTGATCCGGAATTTGCCGAGGCTTATTTCAACCGTGGATTAGCACGCCTTTCGCAAGGAGATGCCAACCGGGGAATCGCCGATTTGAGCAAGGCCGGAGAGTTGGGTATCATCAATGCTTACAGTATTATCAAGCGCATGACAAGCAATTGATCCCCCCCTTATTGTAAAAAACATCTTGAAAATGACTTGAACCTCATCCGCCAAATGTTCTTCGAACAGTTGTTTACGGATCGAAAATAATGCCTTTGGGAGGCCATTCCCGTGAGGTGCGCGGTTTTTCCTCCCAACGACCGTCTTCATCGCCACGAAGTCCGACTTCGTATAGAGTGAATCCGACAGCCCGGAGCGATGAAGACGGTCGTCGTGGAAATAAGGGTTCGATTTCCTTGAAAAGACCCTTCGAATCCGGGTAATATTCCTTTACCCTCCCTTTGTTTTCCCAAATATTCAACTCACTGGCAGTTCCGGTTTTTCGAAGTGTAAGGAATATGGAAGATAAGATAACCAAATGTCATGCAATTTCTACCTCTCCGGCGGACTGTTCGCTGGTATGTTAGGAAAAGCACTGTTTAGGTGGAAGAAAGGTCGGCTGAAATTGTGTTTGTTTTCTCTCGAAATAGGAAAAACAGGGGTTATTGTAAAAATCTTGATAAATAAAACCGCTTGTTGTCACTAATATGTATTATTGTCAACAAAAAACAGAGGAATAAGAGAGGCTATTCGTAATATTGCATTTAGAACACACGCTATAATAATGAATAGAAACATATACGTTATATTTTTCTCGTTAGCCTTCTGTCTGATTGCTTGCCGGCAGTATCCCCATATCCAACCCCTTTTGCAGGAGGCGGAAACCTTAATGGGGAGCCGGCCGGACAGTTCTTTAATCCTTTTAGAGGCCATCCCGTCCCCAGAAAAACTCTCAGAGGAAGACTATGCCACCTGGTGTCTGCTGATGACGCAGGCGCGGGATAAAAATTATGTGGAACATACGTCGGATTCGGTGATCGGGGTGGCGGTACGGTATTTTGAGAAACAGGGTCCTTTTTTCTTTATTCTATGTATTTCTATTTTTAGGTGTTAATACTCTGACGAATGGATTAGATTTTCTGTTTACTATACCATTTAATTTTTTAGGTGTATATGTGTCTTATCTCCTTGTTTTAAAACAGTTGGATGTGAAAAATAAATTGGCAGATAAAATATGTGTAGCTTTTAGTTCAAAAAATGGATGTAATGCAGCATTGGAATCTTCTGTATCTAAATTGTTTGGGATTCTTCTCTGATCCAGGCTACCTTCTACTATCGCTTTTACCTGTTCCGTGCCTTGAAAAAGGTCGGTTTGGCCGATCGGTATGCGGAGATAGAAGGAAAGAGCCCTCACCCGGCAGGGCTTATCGAAGTCAGTTTGAAGAAAAACGGCAAAGGACTTTCCGGCCATATCGTTTTACCGGCTTTGCGGAGCGGAACGTTTGTCTGGGGCGAGCAGCAGTTGAATCTTGTTGGCGGCAGGAACACGATCGCTCATCTTTTTCCGTTGGCAAATTAGCATATCTTTAAATAGCGGACCTACGATTGACAATTTGTTAGAGTTGCCACTCGTAGGTTCTCTTACATCCGTACGTTTATCCTGATCGTTTGTCCCGATTGTC
>OGGZ01001564.1_pt1 | contig 18750 bp, 7 predicted proteins | sample 1571371 | NCBI WGS metagenome assembly OGGZ01 (sample SAMEA2582025, study PRJEB24529) | metagenome | biome: Human gut stool | place: China | collected 2011
TTGGAGATTATGCTAGAGATAAAGATGCTATAGCAGCTGTAATGGCACTTTGTGAAGCTGCTTGTTATTATAAAACACAAGGTAAGACATTGTGGGATCAAATGCAAGAAATTTATAAGAAATATGGATATTATAAAGAGACTCAAGTATCAATTGTTTTAGAAGGAAGCGAAGGTGCTGAAAAAATAAAACAAATTATGAATGATATGAGAAGTGCATCACCTGAAAAAATAGGATCAGCTAAAGTATTAAAATTTAAAGATTTTGATAGAGATGTACAAAAAGATTTAGTAACAGGAGAAACTACGACAACAGGTTTATCGAAATCAAATGTTTTGTATTATGAACTTGAAGATGATGGATGGTGTTGTATACGTCCTTCTGGAACAGAGCCTAAAATAAAATTATATATAGGTGTAAAAGATGAATCAGAGGAAAAAGCAATAAACAAGATGGAAGAATTAAGTAAAATAATTAAATAAAATAAAAAATAAGATTTTTGAACTGAGACTATAAAAAGTAAACAGTTCAAAAATCTTATTTTTCTACTATAAATGCATTAGGCAGATATCTTTCTCCAGCGGGAGTAGAAGGCTTATTAACTAATTTTCCATTATAATACATTGTAGCAGATGACCCACCATCTAAATTAGTAGCATTATATGCATCGTATTTATTAAAAATATTTTGTAATTCTAATAAATTAGTTCCTATACTATATCCTACTTGTCTGCCATCAATTACAACAAATATAAAAGTACCATCTTTAGTTTGGCCAATAGCGCTTCTAGGTTGAATTCCGTCCAGAATTTGAATTACTTATTTGATTTTTTCCATTTACAATTAAATAAGGGCCAAATTCAATTGCAGATTCTATTTTGTGATTAAGTGCTTCTTGATATGTATATTTTCCAAGTACTAATTTTGAATCAGAAGATAATCCGATAAAACTATATCTAGAAGTTTTATTACCATATTGGAGAGTTTTGTTCATAATTGTAGCGGTATTTAATAAATTACCGGCACCTACACCTCCATCATCAGAAAAGCCACCTGCATTTATTCCAGCTATAGCATTATTAGATGTAACTATTTCACTTAGTTTAGACCCTCTAGAAGATTTTCTTCCATCAACTAATTTTACTTTTGAAGCATCTGGGATTGTCATTACAAAACCGACATAGTTTTTCCCAGTAATTTTTTCTAATGATATTTCTTTTTTATTTTTTTCTTTTTCATATTCATAAACTAGTAATATCCAATCCAAATATTTTTTATATTTTTTAATTAAAATTGTATTTATTTTTCCATCTTTTTTAATATATCTTTCAACTTGTTCTGACATTTTTAAAAAATCTTTTTGATAATCATCTTCTTTGTATCTGTAAATATCATTTTTCCATCTTTCATCGCAGAAATTGTATAGAGATAAATTCCTTCGTTAATATCGTGACTATCCCAGATGAATTCCTGTAACCCAGATTTGGAAACCGGATAAACACGGTTATCAATAACTTTCCCAATGCAATCATACACATTCAATACAAGCTCGGATATTCCTTCTGGCACTACACATTGTATCGCAGTCTGTCTAAAAAAAGGATTCGGATAGTTACCTTCAATATGGAAATTATTATTCAAAGAAACTGTATGTTCAATGCCCACTGTACCCACTTCACGACCATACACAGCAAACTCAAGAATACGTATAGTAGACCCTTTCTGTTCACCCTTATCGATCTGTAAGCGAATACGATCGGCTTTAAAAGGAGTTACTGATCGGTGAACCTTATTTATCGTATTTCCTTCCACTCCATCTATATCTATCCAATTGCCATTTTCGTATTTTTGTAAACGGAATGCCGAGGTTATATAATCAGTACTCTCAATTCCTGCATTCATAACAAACCAATGACAGATTTCCACCGTTTTAGCAAAAGAAAATTCCAGCCAAGGAGTAGAATTGTCAGTAACACACCATTTCGTATCTAAATCGTCATCAACAGCCTTATCCGCCCCCTCATTACTACCATTTTGATGAGAAGCTTGAACTGTCTGCGGAACCAATTTCTCACCACATCTGTCTTCTGACAAATCAGTAAACACCGGCAAAGAAGTCACCTCAGATACCGGAATTACATCATCATTCACATTATCAGAAAGAGTAATTGCAAAAATATATAAATCTGTATTAGTTGCTATCATCAAGTCTGTAGCATCATAATTTATCGGAATCGCATACTTGTACATATGCATGAATCCATAAAGATCATTTTTCCCATTTTTAGTATGCCGATGAGTAGCTGTAAAAGCCACATTTTCCTTACAAAATCCTCCTTCCTCGTTATATTCGGTTTCCCATGCTCCAATTGTTTCAGCCCAATATGGAACATGAAATGAATAAGACTTCCCTCCTACGGTAAATTTAGCAATAGTTCCTTCTTTCTTACTACTCGCAGCCAACACATACATTTTCTTTGCATTTTGCATAGCCGGCAAAGCAATTGAGATTTTACTATCTCTACATAAAAAAGCATTTCTTTGTTTAGCTTCACGATTTCCAATCTTAAACTCAACACCCCCCGAAAACAAATTGTCAGAAAGCAATTCTGCAGGATAAGCATAATCAATACCAGTCGACATATCATTTCTACTATTATCATAGCTCATTACATCACGATTATAACTCAAATCCACAATACAGGATGAGGGAGGAGTTACTCCAGTTTCTTGTAAAGCCAATTTTAAAGCGAAAGTTTTCGGTTGGAATTTTCCAATATTAAAAGCCAATTTATTATTAGAAAAAGAAGCATTCCCGACTTCTTCTTCAATACCATTAACCTCACGTGCCGACAAAATTGTACTAGGAAACGTAAGTTCTACATTATCTTGATTATTTCCTGTCAATTCATATACACGTACTATGATCTCATCCGATTCTTCTGCTTTCTTTAGTGCTTTTATAGCTACTTTATCGGTATTTAACGAGACAAATCCAAAACTCTTCCCCAAGAGACCTGCATATTTAGGTACTTGGAAAGCTAATATAGGCTGATTAAGACGGGAAGCCTCCCATTGTGTACGTTCATCCCATTTGCCTTCATGACTATAAAAAGAATATGTAAACTTATTTAATCCCAAATCCTGATCTTTTTGATACGAATAATTCCCCGCTACAGCAGGTGTATGAATCAAAGTCAAACGTAATGTATTATCATTTGGTTTATCCCATCCATATTTACAATCATTTAAGATAGAAACTCCATATTCGCCATCAACAGCGGTTAAATCGGCCCATTGATGTCCAGCTACTTCATATAAGTTTTCTTTATTATTTCCACGCTCAATAGCCCCTATAGACAAATCGTAAGTTGCTTTTGAATTTGCACTTTGCAATGGAAAAGCTACCTTTAACAACTTCCCCCTACTTTTCCAATTCACTTCATTAACAAAGTCAATCCGATCACTCACTTCACTATCTGTCAAACGTATATATTGTACAAATTCAGATCCAGCTTTCGTTCGACAGATCTTTAAACTAACTCTCAACGGACCATTCTCTACTATCTCAATTTTCACATTTTCATCCACATAGGAAGGCGTATTATTTAAAGTTTCATAAACTATTTCCCATGCAGGAAAGCTATCCGACCGATCATCAAACAAAAGCATCTGTATAGGCATTCTCAACAAAAGTTTGTCCAGCTTTTTATCTTTAATCTGCCGAACATCTCCTGTCCTTGCATTAAGAGTTACAAGATAACGATCATTTTCAAGAGTAGTTTCAGTAATTTTCAATGAAGAAGATAATTCAGAGGTCTCGTTCAAGCGTATCTCATAAGTGGCATATCCCAATGAGGCTACAGTAGCCTTAAATATAAAAGAAAGTTTGCCCGTAGTACTATCATATCCCGTTATTTGAGACAAAACTTCTTCACCCGCCCCATCTAATATACGTATTTCGGAAGGCTCAGAAGCTACAGTAATCGATGCTTCAACCACATCGGTCCGTTGCACAGAAAGAGGATTGTAAACTACCAAAGGAACGCCTTGTACTTGTGTATCCATCTGACGCACTAATGCCCCAATGGTACCAGTAAGCGTGTTGGCTAAAGTCTGATTCACTAGCACTTCGTCATTGTAAGAAATTGTATAAGCACTCGGGATAGAAGTTCCGGTCAAGTCATCATGGAACTGATGCCACAACAAACGTATCCAGGATTCAGTCAGAATATCCGATGGATATTCTGTGCCTCCCATCCATGCAGCAGCAACCGATGCTTTTTCAGTAGCATCAGCCAGCAGTTCGTTTTTACGATTCCAGTATTTCATAATGGTCTGAGAAGTATAACATCCAGTACCATGCGTTTTCATTGGTAATTCATTGTCCCAAACCACATACTTTTCATTACGGTTTTCATCTAAGTATTGAAAGATAGCGTCCGGAGTCCATAAATCGACTTTTACCGGTCCGTCTGAATTTATACTCTGCTGTAACCAATAAGGAGTACGTTCACCTTCTTCACTTTCAGTATCTTTCAATCCGCCTCCTCTATCCCCCATCGGACCAACATATCTAAATACCGATGCCAAGCCATATTTCTGATAATTTTCCTCTGCAAGTCGATTCATATCTTCATCCTTAGACATATCTTTATTATATTGTTTATGTGCATCATAGGCCTCCCCTTTAAAGATAGCATACACTTCAGAACCATCTACGCCTTTCCAAATACCAAACGGTGGCAATGATTTATAATCATAAGCCGATCCCCAAGAAAGTTTCTGTGTATGAAATCCCGTTATTCCACAATGCTTTCCTAAAGTAGGTAGAGAGTATGGAAAACCAAAACAGTCAGGAAGCATAATGTCAGTTCCTCCTTTTCTCCCGAATTCTTTTTTATAATAAGATTGTCCGTACAGGAAATTTCTGATAACAGATTCGGCAGAAGGCACCATTACATCACTTGCATTGATACTTCCTCCACTAATATGCCAACGCCCTTCAGTAATATACTTCTTCACTTTTTCGTATTCCTCCGGATAATATTCTTTCATCCACATATAATGGATAGCCGCCTCAAAATTAAAATGAAAGTCCGGATATTTCTCAAACAAAGGAAAATTCTGAGTCATCGTATTCGGAATATATTCTTCAAGAGTGGTCCGGGCTGTCCAATTCCACTGAGTATCCAAATGAGACGTAGAAATAAAAATACATTTCTTCTCATCAGCCTGTCCCCAAATAGTTGCGCTCATACATAAGGCCAACAACGTTACTGATAGATTTTGTTTAATCATGATATCTTAATTATTTGTTAATCGTGATACTTTGTTGTAAAAATAGTACATACCATAATACCATACAACTAAATGAGTGAATCAAATACTCATTTAAGATCGGAAGAGCGTCGTGTAGGGAAAGAGCGTAGATCTCGGTGGTCGCCGTATCATTAAAAAAGAAGTGGGCATCGGAGTTTTTGAACCTCTACCCTAATTATTACTTATTCCACATACAGGAACAGTAAATACCAAACTACCGATCACATTAGAAGCAGCCAATGCTCAATTAAAAGGAAATGGTCCTACCATATCAGAACATGAGAATGGAAAAATAGTAGAAAACATTACATTCGGTTCCTCACTCGAATATACAGAAATCGAAATAGAAAAGGCCGGAACCTATAAATTTGAAATCAAATACCTGACAGGAGACACCAACCGCCCAATGTCAATAACTGTAAATAACTACGACCCTGTCATCGTCCAATTTCCACAAACAACCGCTTCGTGGGGAAATCCGGCTGATGCCAATACCGCAACAACCTACCTGCACTTTGATACCGGTAAAAACAACATCAAAATCACTCCGTTAAAAAACTACGGACCAAACTTGGTGCGGTTCATCATCAGCAAATCCGATAAGTACATCGATGAAAATGTATATCCCTACGATTTCACAGATGATGCGACAATAAGTTCGTCCGATGATAATGAAACACTCGAGAATCTAACAGATAATAATTACAATACCTTATATAATGTACCCGAAAAAACATCTGCAACAATTACAATCGATTGTAAACAGCCTGTTTTATTAACAGGATATCTATTATCCGCAGGAAAAACGAGTACCGAAGACGTAGGTAAATGGATATTGGAATATTCGGCAGATGCACTAAACTGGAAAATGGTAATCCCCTCTTCTTCCAAATCGCACGAATATTCTACTATTTTTCAGATAGACCGGAACACTTCGAACGCCGTTACGGAGACTGCACGTTATTATCGCTTGAAAGCAACCGGACACCCAAGTGTCAGCGTTGCCGAACTACAACTGTTCGGAATTCCCTTCACTGAATCCGGAGAAGCATTCGTTGAAGACATGATGGCCGGAATTCCTGTAGAAGAACACACCAGTGCAACACCGGAAGGTGAAAACGGACATAGCTTTCTCAACTTATTCGACCGCAAATTATCTACCAAATATTATGGAAAGTCCGCCAATACCTTCTTTGTCATAACCGAACCCGCACAGCCCCAAGCATTACAATATTACACATTAACTTCCTGTGAAGATGCAATAGACAGAGATCTGAAATCCTGGAATATAGAAGGATACAACGGGTATACTTGGGAAACGATCGATGAAAGACACGATTTCCTGTTTCCCTGCCGATTAGCAACTATGAAGTTCAAAGTAAACAGCACAAAAGGATATCAAGCTTTCCGCCTAAGAATGCAAGAAACAAATGGCAGTTCCAACTTCCAGTTATTGCAATGGCAACTGTTCGGTAAGAATGCTTCTATCAACCAAAAGCCTCAGACTCAATGGAGGAAAAAGAAATCGCCCATAACAACTCCGTGGTATGATACTATCGATCCGGAAAATGTATTAGGAGAATACCCTCGCCCGCAAATGGTACGTGATAACTGGCTCAATTTGAATGGAATTTGGGATTTTAAAGAAAGTATCGGCATGGGAAGATACCGTTCTGCCCAACTTTTCGACAAGAAAGTTTTAGTTCCATTTCCTATTGAATCAGCATTATCCGGCTTAATGCTAACTGACCATGAAGAACGCCCTTACAAAACTTATCTATACAACCGGACATTCACCATTCCTTCCGAAATGAAAGGTAAAAACATTCTTCTCCATTTCGGTGCAGTGGACTGGAAATGTGAAGTTTATGTGAACGGAAAACAAGTAGCCACCCATACAGGAGGATATGACCCGTTCAGCTTTGATATAACCTCAGCTCTAAAAGAAGAAGGAGAGCAAGAATTACAAGTCCAGTTCATGGATCCTACTGATGCCGGAGGACAACCCGTTGGAAAACAAAAAATTCAGAATGGCGGTATCTTCTATACCCCTTCATCGGGAATCTGGCAGACTGTATGGATGGAGGGAGTAAATAATAGTCATATCAGTGAATTAAGTATTATTCCCGATGTGGACAATAGTCTGGTCAAAATAAAAATAAACGGAAACAATGCACTTTCATGTCAAGCCATCATACGCATTTATGATAAAGGTTCTTTAGTCACAGAGAAAATCGGCAAAGTATTTCAAACCATCGAATTGCCGATTGCACAACCTAAATTATGGAGTCCCGATTCTCCTTTCCTTTACGATGTAGAAATAGAATTACGTTCCAACAATCAAACCGTAGATAAAGTAAAAAGCTACTTCGGTATGCGAAAAATATCAATGGGAAGTGAAAACGGAAAAGCCTGTTTCATGCTCAACAACAAACCGATTTTTCAATTCGGTCCTCTGGACCAAGGCTTCTGGCCCGATGGTTTATATACCGCGCCAAGCGATGATGCATTGATTTTCGACATTGAACAGACCAAAGCATTAGGCTTTAACATGTCACGCAAACATATCAAAGTAGAACCGGCACGTTGGTATTATCATTGTGACCGACTGGGGTTATTGGTATGGCAAGACATGGTAAATGCCGGTTCGGATCAAAACTTATTGGGTGATGACGAATGGGTAAAAAAGAATTTCCTGAGTGAATGCGATCACATTGTCAGCAACCTGAAAAATCACCCGTGTATCGTCACCTGGATTGCCTTTAATGAAGGATTCGGACAGTATGCGGATAATAGTAACCATACCCGCAATGCCTATAACCGGATCAAAGCTTTAGATGATACCCGTATCGTCAGTTCTGCCAGTGGTTGGGTGATTTTTGATAACGTAGGACAAGTAGCCGATATGCACAGTTATCCCCGCCCCGGTATGCTTCCCAATCCTACTTCCAACCGGATATCTGTATGTGGAGAATATGGTGGAATCACTTATGTTATAAAAGACCATGTCTGGAAAAACAGTGATATGGTATATGTATCGGTAAATAGCGGTGAAGAATTGAAAGATCTGTTCAATAGCTATACAGATTTGCTGAAGCCTTTGCAAGCCGATGGATTGGGAGGTGCCGTATACACACAGCTCACCGATTTGGAAGGAGAAGTCAATGGCCTGATAACCTATGACCGGAAAGTCGTAAAAGTAAATGAACAACAGAAAGAAGAAATCAAAAAAGTGATTTCACACACAATCAAGTCTTCTGCCATCGAGCTGGTCCCTACAGCATTAAGAGCTAAAAAAGTTCAATGGAAATACACTAACAACACACCAGCCGAGGATTGGAATACTATAACTTTCAATGATACTTCGTGGAATACCGGAGTTAGTGGTTTCGGTGATGGAGGCGCACCTAACACCACTTATGACAATAAATCCACAGTAAATACAGAATGGAAAAGCAACCATATCTATTTAAGAAAGAAATTCAACGTAGCAGAAAAAGACGAGAAACTCCGTAACAATCTACGCCTGACGCTTTATCACGATGACGACTGTGAAGTTTATATCAACGGAGTATTGGCTTTCAGTACAACCGGATACACCAGTAATTACACAACAGTAGATGTCAGTAAGGAAGCCAAAGCAACTTTAAAAGCCGGAGAAAATTTAATTGCTGTAAAATGCACTCAATTCTCGGGTGGCCAATACATCGATGCAGGATTGATCCTGGAGTATCCCGTAAATGAAGACGATGGCGGCACCGGGCTTCTTGCACCCTCTGCCTCCGTAAACGACCTTTATCTGTCTCCAAACCCAACTAAAGGTTATTGTTCAATAGAGGGTACCAATTCGGAACTGATAAATGAAGTAAGAATCTTCAGTCTATCCGGAAAAACAGAAAAAACATTCTCCAACAAGGTATTTAACATAGACGACATGGATAAAGGCATTTACCTGATACAAGCCTATACAAAAGCCGGACAATCGTATTCATTAAAACTAATTAAAGAATAATACCCACATCTCTATATAAGAACATGAAAATAACAAAAAAAATAGCAGTATTCGCCATTCTGGCGGCATCTTTTTGTTGGAGTATGAATGCAAAACCCGTATTACCGGCAATATTTTCCGATAACATGGTCTTACAGCAACAAACTCAGATCCCGATATGGGGGCAGGCAGGCAAAAGAAAAGAGGTAAAGCTCACCGCTTCATGGGATGGAAAAACCTATATCGCCCCTACCGACTCCGAAGGAAATTGGAAAATCGAAATTCAAACACCAAATGCAGGAGGTCCCTATGATATCAGCATTTCAGATGGTAAAGAGATCAAGCTATCCAATGTTATGATTGGAGAAGTATGGATATGCTCCGGGCAATCCAATATGGAAATGCCTATTAAAGGATGGGGAAAAGTAATGAATTTCCAACAAGAAATCAATCAGGCCAATCATCCTGATATCCGTTTATACCAAGTGAAAAAGACCATTAGTCCTATCCCTCTTACAAAAGGAGAAAGCACAATGGGAGGATGGCAAAACTGTTCATCACAAACCGTAGAAAATTTCTCGGCAGTAGCCTATTTCTTTGCCCGTGAATTAAATCAAAAATTAAACGTACCAATAGGAGTTATTGATGTGACCTGGGGAGGAACTCCAGCCGAAAGTTGGACGAGCGGTAAAACACTGGATACCATGTGGGAATTTCACGAACAAATAGCGCTTACCCGAAAAGCAGAAGACAATATGCCGGAAGCCATAGCCATATACAATCGGATGATGAACGAATGGGAAGCACAAGTCAGACAAAAAGACCCGGGATACAACAATGAACACCCCTTATGGGCGGAAGTTGATTACGACACTTCTTCCTGGGGGACCATACAAATTCCAGGATATATAGAAGAACAAATCAATCCCGGTTTTGAAGGATTCATCTGGTTACGTCGCGAAATAGACCTACCGGATGAATGGTTAAAGCAAGATTTGAAAGTAGAACTGAACCAAATTGATGACGATGACATAACCTTTTTCAATGGCCATGAAATAGGTCGTACGTATGGCATAGGTACTGCACGTCACTATGCAATTCCACGTAATCTATTGAAAAAGGGAAAAAACATATTAACCATTCGCTTAGGAGATACCGGAGGAAACAGTGGAATTCCGGGAGATCCCTCCATGCTTTATGTCACAAACGGTAAAGGAAGAATATCTTTGGCAGGAGAATGGCAACAGCAAATCAGTATTTTCAATAAAAACGAAGTACCACAACAACCTCTGTCATTCCAGACATGCCAGTTCTACCCGACAGTACTATACAACGGAATGTTACATCCGCTTATCCCATTCGGAATGAAAGGCGTTATTTGGTATCAAGGAGAAGCCAATGCAGACCGTGCCTACCAATACCGCGACTTGTTTCCTTTAATGATTCGTGACTGGCGTACTAAATGGAACAAAGACTTTCCTTTCTATTTCGTACAATTGGCTAACTTCATGCAACGTTCAGAAAAGCCGGAAGAATCGGCTTGGGCCGAATTACGTGAAGCTCAAACCAGAACTTTAAGCCTGGAAAACACAGGCATGGCTGTTACAATCGACATAGGTGATGCCAATGACATTCACCCCAAAAACAAACAGGAAGTAGGACGTCGGCTTTCATTAATAGCCCTTAACCAAACCTATGGAAAAAATATTAACTATTCCGGACCTATTTATAGTCACATGCAGTTAAGAAACAACGAAATAGAAATATTTTTCAAACACACTAACGGTTCATTGATTGCTCAAGGAGGCGAATTAAAAGGATTTACGATCGCCGGAGCAGACCATATATTCTACCCGGCCGAAGCAAAAATAATCGGTGATAAGGTCATTGTCTCTTCCCCAAAAATCACTTTCCCAATAGCTGTACGCTATGGTTGGGCCAATAATCCGGAATGTACTTTATACAATAAAGCGGGACTTCCCGCCTCTCCTTTCCGCACAGACGACTGGCCGGGAATAACCCAATCTTCCTCTAATCAATAAAATCAAAAGATTTATTGAATACACATAAAAGAACTACGGCCCGAATTCAAAGAATTCGGGCCGTAGTTCTTTTATTAACTTCTTATCAACTCTCATACCACTATCTTCACAGAGCAGAAAGTACGTCTTCGATCGAAAAAGATACAAAATAGCATGTGGCGATCCTAATAACTTCCAGTTACGACAGAACCAGCCACATATTAAAATTCATTATTCAAACTATTATCAAAGAATACGAACATTTTTCTGTACACATATATCGTGGGAAGAAAATCCCAACATTATATGATAATCACCTTTATCTTTCAAAAAGCTCTTTGCAGCTATATTATAATAAGTAAACGCATCCTTAGACAACAACATTTTTATCGTTATCGATTCTCCCGCTTTCAAGAAGACCTTTTTGAATTGCTTTAATTCTTTTTCGGGACGCTCTACGATTCCCCCCGTTTTCCCAACATATAACTGCACAACCTGTGCACCATCACGTTTTCCTGTATTGGTGAGTTTGCACGTCACTTCTACAGAACCATCGACCATCGGATTGGAAACAGACAGATCGGAAAGGCGAAAATCCGTATAAGACAAACCATAACCAAAAGGATATTGTACCTCGCGTTGCAATTTATCATAACCACGATAACCAATAAATATTCCTTCTGTATAAGCAACATGTTTATCACCATCCGGATCATAATAACTATCATAAGCAGGATTATCCTCCCATCGCTTTTCAAAAGTCATCGGTAATTTACCTGAGGGATTCACATTACCAAAAAGTATATCAGCAACAGCCGTACCACTTTCCTGTCCCGCATACCATCCCCACAACAAACCTTTTAATCCGGGTTCCCATGCTTGCATCTCTACATTCCCTCCCGCATTAACAACACCGACTACCGGCCTTTTACATTTTAATGCTCGTGTAATCATCTTTGCATCAGCATCAGGTAATGCAAAAGTACGGTCAGCGCCTTCTCCTTCCGTATCCGAACTATGCCCAAAACAAGCTATTACCATATCCGCACGATCTAACCGTTCTACAAAAGGATCTCGCTTTTCACCTTTATACTCCCAAATCAAAGCAACAGCTGCCCCACCGCCTTCCTGAAAATATTCGAAACGTATATCATACTCCTTACCTGCTTCCAATCTCTTTTTCACAGAAGAATTACGAAAGCTACCTATTTCCCACTGATCGGCTACCAGTTCATTGTCAATAAACAGACGATAACCATCGTCACCACCTACAGAAAATTCATATTCTCCCGTGATATCAGGGCGTATCACACCTGTCCATCGCACCGAATAGTTTTCTTTACCAAGTCCTTTTATCCCTGTGCCTTTCGTCCAAGAATAGTTGATCTTATTCTCCGTACGTTCAAAAACCGGTTTTCCAGATAGATTTTTATTATTAAAATAAGCAGCATGTAAACCTCTCTCACCCATACTTTTTGTATATAAAATCTCGGGTAAGAAATCAAGTTCATCTACATAAGTCACATTTACATGATGTTTTGCAGCTTCTTTTTGAATGCCTTCGTACATACTTACATAATGGAAAGGATTTACAGAACCACTACCACCACCATGTACATACCCATGCGCGTTTTTACCAACCACCACAATGTCTCTCACTTTTTTCGTGTTAATAGGTAGGGTATTCTGTGTGTTTTTCAATAAAACAATACCCTCTCTTGCCACATCTAATGCCACTTCAGCTGCTTTCGGATCATCTAATGGAATATTTTTATCTGCTTTCATCCCATTCTGAAAATCAAACGCAACCATTGTGCGTAGAATATGACGCACCATCTCATCGATCATTTCTATAGTTATATCACCTGTCTTGAGGTAATAAGCAAGTTCTTCCGGTTTTCTCGTCCCTCCTGGCATCTCAAGATCAAGCCCAGCCTTTACAGCCGGAATGCAATGATGGGTAGACCCCCAATCAGACATAAGTACCCCATTGAACCCCCATTCATCTCTCAAAACACCTTTCAACAACCAAGGAGACTCTGTCGTATAAACACCATAGAGTAAGTTATAACTAGTCATGACAGCAGCTACTCCAGCCTCTTGAACAGCTGCCTTGAATGCCGGAAAATAAATTTCATGCAATGTTCTTTCATCAATATCATTGCTTATTTCATGCCTGTCATAGTCGGAATTATTAGCAGAAAAGTGTTTGATGACAGCCATAATTCCCTGGTCTTGTACCCCTTTTATATATCCCGTAGAGATACGTGCCGCCAAATAAGGGTCTTCTCCCATATATTCGAAATTACGGCCACACATAGGAGCGCGATATATGTTCACTGCAGGTCCCAATAATACATTAATCCCTCTGGCTCTACAATCACGTCCTAAGGACTTACCATATTCATAGGCAAGATCTTCATTCCAAGTAGCAGCCAACAATACCGTAGCCGGATAAGCAGTAGACTGTCCATGAGTACCGAGCCCCTGCGGTCCATCAGACATTTTCATACGGGGTATTCCTAAACGATCAATGTTTCTCGTATACATCCAATCAATTCCACCGATATAAGATAACTTTTCTTTTACAGTCATCTTTCTCAAAATATTATCTACCTTCTCATCTACATCAGAAGTATACCACTTCTGTGCCATTACACAAAAAGGTGCCAAGATTAGTAAAAATGTAATAGTGATTCTTTGAAATTTCATGTTATTCGTGTTATTTTGCTTAAGACCTATTTATGTTTTCATAAAAAACAGCACACAACCGGGAGGTTAGACTCCCAGTTGCATACTATCACAAACTGCTTATTGTATGCTGTTCAGCAAATCAGTTTTCCCTTCATTTACCAGTTTCAAAATCAATTCACCGAACAAAGTGTTCTGCCAAGCAAACCATGCACGGGTAAAATTAGCAGGATCATCCTTATGGAAAGATTCGTGTATGAATCCGGTACCGGCATCTGTATCTATCAGCATTTTGACACAATCCTTTATTTCCTCATCATCTTGACTGGTAAATGCCTTCATCATGATACTCATCGGCCATATCATATCATAACCGATGTGTGGACCACCAATTCCCTCACCAGCTTTACCTTTAAAAAAATAAGGATTATCCTTACTCCATACAAAACGACGTGTATTCTGATAAATCGGATCGTTTATATCTACATCTCCCAAATAAGCCATTGCTAACAAACTGGGTACATTCGCGTCATCCATCAATAAATGATTACCGAAACCGTCTACTTCAAAAGCATAAATGGTGCCGTATTTAGGGTGGTTGTAAGTTGCATACTTCTGCAATGCCGTTTCGACTTCCTCTGCAAGATCGGTACATTGCTGTGCAAGATTTGTATTTTGATTCACAGTCGTTAGTATCTCAGCTGCTTTCCGCAATGAAGACACAGCAAAAAAATTAGAAGGAACCAGAAATTGCAAAGTAGTTGCATCGTCCGAAGGCCGGAAACAGGATACAATTAATCCCACCGGATTAACAGGAGCGCCCAAGCCATTGTTATTCAGTGTATCAAGAGCACGTTCTGTTTTACGTTGAAATTTATAATGGTCCACTCTGCCCTTACGCTGTTGTTCCTTGAATGTTTTCAATATATTGGTGATAGCTTGTATCCATTCGCTATCGAATATACTGGCATCACCGGTTTCTTTCCAATATTGATATGCTAAACGGAGAGGATAACAAAGAGAATCTATTTCCCATTTACGCTCATGAAGTTCCGGTTTCATGTCTGTCAGATCGGACATCCAATCCCCTCCTTTTGCACCATCATTGAAAGCATTGGCATACGGATCTATATTAATACACTTAAACTGACGCCGGATTACACCTTCGAGCATTTTCTTCAATTCAGGGTCTTTATGAGCCAGCTGTATATAAGGCCATACCTGCGCACCGGAATCACGTAACCACATTGCGTGAATATCTCCTGTATATACAAAGGTATCCGGTTTACCGTCAGTTGTCCGATAATGTACGGTTGTTTCAAGTGTGTTCGGAAAACAATTTTCAAACATCCAAGCCAGTTTCTGGTTAGTCAACAGTTTCTTTACACGCAAAATCTCTGTTTCAACAGCCTTAGAAGTAAATAATCTCTTCTTTACAGGCGGACGGTTCGTTTTATATGCTGCTGCCAGACACGCCTGATTTACAATGACCGTATTATCTTTTACAATGACAAAATCGGTTGCTTTCACAGACTTCCCCATCAACAATGCGGTTGCAATTACACACAAACTAATGTTTTTGTTTTTCATATTTTCTTATCTTTAATTGTTTACAAATCTTTTATTTGAGCCAGACGTGCATACATTTCCACTATAGCAGCCTGTGTCAACAGCCACTTCTTTCCGTCTTTATCTACTCCGCTTAAATCAACATTGAACAGTCCATTATCATCACGAGCATTATCCCAGGCATACGTCAAACTCCGGTTGAAAGCATCCAGATACTTCTTATTATTATCCTGCTTGTAAAGTTCGATAAATCCACGGAGCATAACGGCCGTAAACCAGATATCTCCTCTCTTAATCAATTTAAAAGTATTACCATCCGCCGGAGTAAAATCAACAAAGAAATAATTATAACATTCCTTCGCTATATTTTGTGCATCTGTCAGATAAGCCGGAATGCCGGTCAATTGGTAAAGTAATGCTGCGGCCTGCATCATCTGTCCGCTATTATAAGCAAACTTAGCTCTCCCTATTTTACCATCCAATCGGATGTTATCAAAATAAAGATAGTCTGTAGAATCCTGCAAATGTGTCTTTGTCCATTCATACAGCACTCTGCCACGAGACAAGAAAAGAGTGTCTCCAGTCGCTTTGAATAATTTTAGCGCCAAAACAGCTCCGGGTGCATTAGAACAAGTATTTTTACTCTCTTTCTTCTGCTCACACCAATAAATACCACCACCGAGTTGATCATCCGTCCCGCTTTCAATAAAATTCCATATCAATCGGGCTTTCTCAAGATATCCGGCTCCTTTAGTCATCTGATAAAGATCGGTAAAGTCAATGCCAAGCCACACATTATCGTCATAAAAACGATCAGACAACGGCGCCGTCCGGATATATGATGAATAAGCCTGAGGTTCCCTACGGGTATCAAAGTACTCTTCCAGCCCCGGCAATACTTTTTTATCCAGCAACTCTTTATACTTTGATTGGCCGGTAGCCTCCAACAAAGCATTCACAGCTGAAAACGTTCCCGAATACGGCCAAAGGTACGAATATTGATTCGGCATATTTGCCTGCTCTTCAGAAGCAAGATAAGTAACAGTATTCTGTTGATCGAAAGGATAATTCTCCCGTAATAAATTTCCATCCGGTTGAGAGTAATTCTGATAAAGAGAATCCAATGTTTCCTGAGCTCTCAACAAGTTAGGATTCGTATTCGATTGTTCCTTCTGAGCACAACCGACCAAAGCAAGCGCACATAACGAGTGCAATAAAAAACGTTCTAAATTCATATCTCTACTAAATTATATATTATCAATTCTTTCGTGGAGAGTTATAATTCCTATTTCTTTTTATTATCTGTTATTTCAAACAAACTGATAGCAAAACCACTGCCGATGGATACTGATTGTTTAAACTTCGACTTATTAGTTACCACCATTTTGCGAATAGTGTATGCCTGCTGATTGTTCTCATAATCAGTATCTGCAGCATCTGCATAGACGGTAGCCATGTATTTCTTACCGGGATCCAAAAAATCAAACTGAAAAGCAGCTATATGCGGTTGTGCACCGGTCGTTCCTCCCACAAACCAATTACTCGAGCCTTTTTCCTTACGGGCAATCGTCAGATATTCATAAGGTTCCGCCTCCAAGTAAACTGATTTATCCCAATCTACAGCTACGTCTTTTATAAATTGAAATGCATCTGGGAAACGTTCATAATTCTCCGGATAATCGGCCACCATCTGTAACGGACTATACATCGTAACATATAGCGCCAATTGATTGGTTATCGTGGCTTTCATCTTCTCATGACGATTTGGATTAATTTTAGATAAATCCAACTCAAAAATTCCGGGAGTGAAATCCATCGGACCGCCAATAAGCCGTGTAAACGGAAGAATAGTCGTATGCCCCAATGGAACACGAGACATGAATTCATTTCCTCTTGCCGATTCATTTCCTATTAAATTCGGATATGTCCGGCAGATTCCTGTCGGACGAACTGCCTCATGTCCATCGACCATAATCCGATACTTAGCCGCTTTTTCCACCACATATTGAAAATGATTAACCATCGGTTGACTATAATGATATTCGCCGAGTGGTACTATCGGCCCCACATAGCCTGTTTTCACCGCATCATACCCATACTGTTTCATAAATTGAAAAGCTTCATCCATATGACGCTCATAATTTCTGTATGCCGAACCAGTTTCATGATGCATAATCAGTTTCACATTCTTGCTATGTGCATATTCATTCAGTTCTTTCACGTCAAAGTCAGGATAAGGAGTCACATAGTCAAAATTAAATTCTTTCCGATTACTCACCCAATCTTCCCATCCGATATTCCACCCTTCTACCAAAACTGCATCAAAACCATTTTTTGCGGCAAAGTCGATATATCTTTTCACATTCTGACTATTCGCCCTATGATTGCCGTGAGGTTTTGCTTTCGTATAATCAGTTTCGCCTATTTTTATAGTAGGATAGTCCGATGTGTAATCCCATGAACCCCCACCGGCTATCATTTCCCACCATACTCCGACAAATTTGGTAGGTCTGATCCATGAAGTATCTTGAATTTTACATGGTTCATTCAAATTTAATGTGATACGAGAAGCTAAAATATCTTTTGCTTCAGTACCTACGATAATAGTACGCCAAGGAGAGACTCCCGGTGCCTGCAATGTCCCTTTAAAACCAACTGCATCAGGAGTAAGATGTGACTGGAACGTTCTATTTTCACTATCCAGTTCAAGATGCATACACGGATAGTCGAGTAAAGCGGCTTCATGTAAATTTATATACAATCCGTCATCTGTTTTCAGCATCAAAGCTGTTTGTACGGCAGCTTCTCCGATTACCTTCGAAGCTATATTCTGGTGATCGACAGCCTTATTCATCAGCCCCCGGATCTCAGACATCTTAGATTTTGTATATCCATACTCCTGCGTACAATAATCTCCCGGAATCCAATAAGCTGTATGATCACCAGTCATCGCAAACTGAGTGCATTCTTCCTTCACTATAAAATGCCTCAAGTCTTTCTGCATCGGAAATTCATAACGAAATCCCAAACCATCATTAAAAAGACGAAAACGGATTAGCATTCTGCGGTTCTTTTCTTTCTGTACTAATGTTACCGCCATTTCATTATACTGATTACGGATATCTTTCTCTTCACCCCATACAGGCTGCCAAGTTA
>OGGZ01001566.1_pt1 | contig 18720 bp, 16 predicted proteins | sample 1571371 | NCBI WGS metagenome assembly OGGZ01 (sample SAMEA2582025, study PRJEB24529) | metagenome | biome: Human gut stool | place: China | collected 2011
GGCCGTCCACGATGGTGGTGGTCATGGTGTGGTCGGTGCTGGAGGTCAGCAGCAGGCCGATCAGGCCGCACAGGGCGCCGGACAGGGCCATGGTCCGGATGATGACCCGGTCCACCTTGATGCCGGCATAGCTGGCGGTGCGGCGGCTTTCGCCCACCACGGCGATCTCATAGCCGTGCTTGCTGTAGTTCAGATAGATGTACATCAGGCCCGTGAGAATGGCCACCACCAGAATGGCCAGCAGGTACTTCTGGTTGCCGATGGTGGGCAGCCAGCCGGCCTGGGTGTCCTGGTTGATGATGCCGATCTTGCCGGAGCCCTTGGGAACCTCCCAGATGATGATGAAGTAGGCCACCAGCTGGGTGGCGATATAGTTCATCATCAGGGTGAACAGCGTCTCGTTGGTGTTCCACTTGGCCTTGAAGAAGCCGGGCAGGAAGCCCCACAGAGCGCCTGCGGCCAGGGACGCGACGGTCATGACCACCAGCAGCAGCCAGTTGGGCATCTTGCCGCCCAGGCAGATCATGCAGGTGGTGGAGGCCAGACAGCCGATGAGGACCTGGCCCTCGGCGCCGATGTTCCAGAAGCGCATCTTGAAGGCGGGGGTCACCGCCAGGGAGATGCCCAGCAGAATGGCCACGTTTTCCCAGGTGGTCCAGCTCTTGCGGGCGGTGCCGAAGGCGCCCTTGAGGATGGTGCCGTAAATGCTCAGGGGATTTTCGCCGGTGAGGATGGTGGTGACCAGGGCGCACACCACCAGCGCCAGGATGATGGCGCCGCCCCGGATGGCCACGTTGGTGTACCACGGCAGGGTGTCCCGCTTGGAAATGTGGAACAGGGATTTCTTATTCATCCGCTTTGCCTCCTTTGTTCACCAGCGTCATCAGCGCGCCGACCTGGTGCTTGTCAGTGGTCCGGGCGTCTACCACGCCGGAGACCTGACCGCCGCACAGAACCACGATCCGGTCGCACAGCTCCAGCAGCACGTCCAGATCCTCGCCCACATACACCACGGCCACGCCCTTCATCTTCTGCTCGGTCAGCAGATTATAAATGGTATAGGAGGTGTTGATGTCCAGGCCGCGGACGGCGTAGGCCGTCATCAGCACGGCGGGCTGCTGGGCGATCTCGCGGCCCACCAGGACCTTCTGCACGTTGCCGCCGGACATGCGGCGCACGGGGAAGCTGGTGCTGGGGGTCACCACCTCCAGCTCCTGCCAGATGCGGTTGGCCAGGGCCTCGGGGTCCTTGCGGTCCAGGAAGATGCTGCCGCCCTTCCGCCAGGAGCGCAGCATCATATTGCCGGTCATGCCCATGGAGCCCACCAGGCCCATACCCAGGCGGTCCTCCGGGACGAAGGACATGGCGATGCCGCTCTTGCGGATGGCCATGGGGCTCAGGCCCACCAGCTCCTTGGGCTGGTCATTATCGGGATTATAATAGGTGACGGAGCCGGAGGCCACGGGATACAGGCCCGCAATGGACTCCAGCAGCTCCCGCTGGCCGGAGCCGGCGATACCGGCAATGCCCAGCACCTCGCCGGCGTTGACGGTGAAGGTCACGTCGTCCAGGCGCTTGACGCCCATCTCGTCAAAGACCGTCAGGCCCTTGATGTCCAGCCGGGGCTTCACGTTCACGGGGGTGGGGCGGTCGATGTTCAGGGTGACGGCGTGGCCCACCATCATGTCCGTCAGGGACTGCTGGTTGGCGTCCTTGGTCTGCACGCAGCCGATATACTCGCCCTTGCGCAGCACCGCCACCCGGTCGGACACGTCCAGCACCTCGTGGAGCTTGTGGGTGATGATGATCAGGGACTTGCCGTCGTTCTTCATGTTGCGCATGACGGCGAACAGCTTGTCGGTCTCCTGGGGGGTCAGCACGGCGGTGGGCTCGTCCAGGATCAGGATGTTGGCCCCGCGGTACAGGACCTTCACGATCTCCACCGTCTGCTTCTGGGACACGGACATGTCATAGATCTTCTGATCCGGGTCAATGTCGAAGCCGTACCGGTCGCAGATCTCCTTGACCTTCTTCCGGGCCTCGGCCAGGTTCAGCTTCCCGGGCATACCCAGGATGATGTTTTCCGTGGCGGTGAACACGTCCACCAGCTTGAAGTGCTGGTGGATCATGCCGATTCCCAGGGCGAAGGCGTCCTTGGGGGAGGCGATGGTCACAGGCTGGCCGTCGATGTAGATCTGTCCCTCGTCGGGGAAATAGATGCCGGAGAGCATATTCATCAAGGTGGTCTTGCCGCTGCCGTTTTCACCCAGCAGGGACAGGATCTCACCCTTATACAGCTCCAGCGTAACGTCCTTGTTGGCCGTTACCTTGCCGAAGCACTTGGTGATATTCTCCATTTTAACTGCGCATACGTTTGCCAAGGCAGTCACCCTTTCTTTCCGGGGGGCCGGGGCGCAGGAGGCCCCTCCGGGTTTTTGTTCCATAGGCGTTATTTTACCATAATTCTGCAGCGTTGTAAATCGCTAACAGCAAAAAAATGAAAATAAATACAAAAAATTTTAGATGGTTACAAAATTTATCAGGCAAAACCCATAGAGAAACCGGAAAAACAGCACTTTTGTGAAATTTGACACAATGCCGTTTAATTATTCACAAAGCACCGGGTCCAATGAAAGAAAAACGAGCGGTTTGGTAGGTAGGTTTCCGGCAAATATTTCGGCATATTGCAAAATGTGCATAAAAAAAGAATGTGAATAAGTTCACATAATGTTAAATTTGCAGAAATTGACGTTAAAAGTTTATTAAAATTGTCAATTGTGCAATTGACCGAATCCCTGTATACTTTGAATATGTCCAATAGACGCATGCCGCCGGCACGGCCTGCGCCGGCTCCCGCCCCGCCGGGGCGGAGGAGGAAAAAGAAAAGGAGAGAATTCAATGGAAGAAAGAAAAGGCTTTGGAACCACATTCGGGTTCCTGATGGCTGCCGTGGGATCGGCGGTGGGCCTTGGCAACATCTGGGGCTTCCCCAACAAGATGGGCGCCAACGGCGGCTTCACGTTCCTGGTCATCTATCTGATCCTGGCGGCGCTGTGCGGCTTCATCGTCATGGTGGGCGAGCTGGCCCTGGGCCGCAAGACCGGCCGCGGCGTCATCAGCACCTATAAGATCCTCACCAAGCGCTTCAAGTGGCTGGGCTGGCTGGGTATCATCGCACCCTTCCTGATCCTGTCGTTCTACTGCGCTCTGGGCGGCTACTGCATCAAGTATGTCACCGTGAACCTGGGCAGCCTCTTCAACGCCGGCTTCGGCACCGGCGGCCTGGGCGGCGCCGAGGTGTTCGGCGGCCTGCTGACCAACCAGGGCGAGTCCGTGATCTATGGTCTGATCTTTGTGCTCATCACCCTGATCATTGTCATGTGCGGCGTCAGCAACGGCATTGAGAAGGTCTGTTCCGTGGGTATGCCCGCCCTGTTCATCCTGCTGGTGATCTGCATCATCCGGGCCTGCACCCTGGGCGGCAACGACTTCACCGTGGCCGTTCTGCAGGCCGACGGCAGCACCGTGCAGCAGGTGATCCACAGCAGTGCCCTGGACGGCCTGAAGTATATGTTCCAGCCGGGCTATGTCACCAGCACCGGTTACTATGAGCCCGCCAAGGCTCTGGTGGACGGGGCCATGGTCGGCGCCGTTGCCGGTGTGCCCGTGGTCAAGCACGTCACCGAGATCCCCAACTTCATCAGCATCCTCGCCACCGCCGGCGGTCAGATGTTCTTCTCCCTGTCTCTGGGCATGGGCATCATGATCACCTACGGTTCCTATCTGGACAAGAAGCAGAACGTGGAGAAGAACGCCCTGGTCATCGTGGTGTGCGACACCCTGATCGCCCTGATGGCCGGTCTGGCCGTGATGCCCAGCCGCTTCGCCCTGGACGCCGCAGGCGCCGTGGGCGGCCCCAAGCTGCTGTTTATCACCATGCAGAACGTGTTCGACAAGATGGGCTCCATCGGCCCCATCTTCGGCATCCTGTTCTACCTGCTGGTGGTCTTTGCCGCCATCTCCTCCTCCATCTCCCTGCTGGAGGTCATCGTGGCCCACTTCGTGGATGATGCCCGCGACGCCGGTAAGGGCGACAAGCGCAAGCCTTATTCCATCCTGGCTGCCGTCGCTGCCGGTGTCCTGTGCGTGCTGGTGTGCCTGGACGGCCTGGGCGAAAACGGCATGGCCCCCGCCCATCTGCTGAACATCGAGGCCAGCGGCTGGAGCGATTGCTGGCTGGACTTCTTCGACTGCGTGGCCGAGGGTATCCTGATGCCCCTGGGCGCTCTGCTGATGTGCATCTGCATCGGCTGGGAGCTGGGTCCCCAGATCGTGGACGACGAGTGCTGCCTGGAGGGCAACCGCTTCAAGAGCAAGGCATTCTTCAACGTGTGCGTGAAGTATATCACCCCCATCATCATGATCCTGATTCTGGCCGGTCAGCTGGACAGCTTCTTCGGCCTGGGCTGGTTCTCCTGATGGAGCCAAACCTGTAAAAGCATCATGGTTATCCGGAGGGTCCGCCGACAGGCGGGCCCTCCGATGCGTTATTTTGCGTTATTTGTTGCATTTTCTCCTGGAATATGTTACAATTCATCCCACTATGCAAGAAGAAATGCACGAGGAAGGAATCATTTTATGAAGCACGAACCCAAGCCGCCCCGCCGCAAGCTCCGGGACCTGGGGCCCATCATCCGCCGCCGCCCGGCGGTGTTCGCCGTATACCTGGTGCTGCGTCTGATCGTCATCGCCGTTCTGGTGTCCTCCATCCTCCGGCGGGAGTATGAGAGCGCCTTCATCTGCCTGCTGGTGCTGGTGCTGTTTATGCTGCCCTTCTTCATCCAGCAGAACTTCGGCATCGAGCTGCCCTCCACCCTGGAGATCATCATTCTGCTGTTCATCTTCGCGGCGGAGATCCTGGGGGAGCTGGGGTGCTATTTCATCACCTATCCCTATTGGGACTCCATGCTCCACACCACCACGGGGTTCCTGTGCGCCGCCACGGGCTTCGCCCTGATCGACATCCTCAACCGCAACAGCCGCATCAAGTTCCAGCTTTCGCCGGTGTATGTGGCCCTGGCAGCCTTCTGCTTCTCCATGACCGTTGGCGTCATGTGGGAATTTTTCGAGTTCGGCATGGACCGGCTGTTCCACATGGACATGCAGAAGGACACCGTGATCCAGTCCGTCACCTCCGTGATGCTGGACCCCACCAACAGCAACATCCCCGTCACCATTGACGGCATCCACTCCGTGGCCGTCAACGGCCAGGACCTGGGCTTTGACGGATACCTGGACATCGGCCTGTATGACACCATGGAGGACCTGTTCGTGAACTTCGTGGGAGCCGTGGTGTTCAGCACCATCGGATATTTCTATATCAAGCACCGGGGCCGGGGCAAGCTGGCCCGGGCCTTCATCCCCACCATCACGGAGGAGGAGCCGGAACAGGAAGCGGAATAAAATACATCCCCCGCCCGATCCTGCTTGGGGGGAGACTGTCCAAAAAGGGCTTCGCCCTTTTTGGACAAAAGGCTTGCAGTCTGCCGCGCGCATAATTTGTTCGCCATGGGCGAACCAATTCCACACTTGCAGACTGAGAAGAATTTTCGCCCAGGTACACGCCCCGGGCGAAAATGGATTGCATTTGATTTGCCGCCTGCGGGCGGCAAACTCTGCGAGGCTTTTTTGAAAAGCTGCCCCGCCCGATCCTGCTTGCAGCAGGGCCGGGCGGGGGATTTTTATCAGTATCAGAACCGCATGGGGTACTTGTTGGTGAAAAATTCCAGGCCATTCTGGCTCAGGGGGGTGAAGGTCCCCACCTGGCGCAGGCCGCCGTCATAGAGATACAGCTGCTCCGGGGACTCCGAGCGGTATTCCATCACCCCCGCCAGCACGCCGCCCTTATACACGGCGTCCATGCTGTGATAGCTGTCCCCTGCATAGAGGATCCGGTTGACGATCAGCACATCGTCATAGCATCCCGCAATGGCGACGCCCACATAACCGAACTCCGGGTCGGTGGGCTTTCCCTCCGGCCAGAGGGTATCCAGCCGGGCAATGTCCAGAGGCTCCGTGACCTCCTGGGTCACCGGGTCAAAGGCCAGCACCGTCTCATGCCCCGCCATATACACCTTGCCGTCCAGATAGACCGGCTGCTGGGTGGACACCTCGGAGACGTGCTCCGGCCCCACGTCCATATGGCTCCACTCCGCCTGTTCCGGGTGTCCCAGGGGATACCGGGCCACGGAGACGACTACTCCCGTCACCAGGCCGCTCTGATCCGCCACAGACTGATAGTAGACGGCCACCACCGTGTCTCCGTCCAGAGCCATCCGGAACACGTTGCCGCCGCCCTCCGGCGGCGTCTCCCGCAGAGTCTCGCCGTCCTTGGTACAGGCGAACGAGCCGTCGTACTGGTCGATGAACTGCGGCTGCCACTCCTCCGGCAGGCTCCGGGGCGTCAAGGGCGCCCAATGCTTCGTTTCATAAAGCTCACCGGTGGTGATGCAGCCCTTCTGCAGGTCCCACTGGCCGGTGTATAACATCTGCACCTGGTTGTCCTCGCCGCCGTCCAGGCGATAGACCGTCAGCAGCGGCACCGTCCACTCACCCGCCTCCGGCAGGCCCAGACCCTGCACCGGGTCCGGCTGGTCCGTGCCAACGCCGGCGGGCTGGGGCTTGGCGGCGCATCCCGCCAGAAGCAGAAGCATCAGGCACAGGGCCGTGCATACGCTGAAAAATCGTCTTTTCGAGTTCATGGTTTTCTCCTTTCCAACGGACAATATCCGGACTCCATGACTGTATTATACAGTTACTCCGCAAAAAAACAATAGATTTTCGTGTATTGTAACCATTTGTGACCATTGTAACGATTTTGTTACCGTTTAGTATACTTTTGTAACCGGCCTTTTTTCGCCCCAGACCGACAAAATCGGTTGCAAAAACGTTTCCGGTGCGCTATGATAGGCCTATATCACGCAATTGAGGAGGTTTTCCCTATGGATTACAACGAAATTCTCAAAAACGCCCGGGAGTGCAGCGGCCCGTACTGCAAGGCATGTCCCGTATGCAACGGCATGGCCTGCCGCACCCAGGTGCCCGGCCCCGGCGGCAAGGGTACCGCCGCCACCATGCTGCGCAACTATCAGAAGTGGCAGGAGGTGTGCATCAACATGGACACCATCTGCGAAAATGCGCCCATCGACACCACCTTCGCCCTGTTCGGGCGGAAGTTTGCCGCCCCCATCTTCGCCGCCCCCGTGGGGGCCATGAAGCTCCATTATGGGGATAAATACGACGATCTGACCTACAACGACATTCTGGTGTCCTCCTGCGCCCAGGCGGGCATCGCCGCCTTCACCGGCGACGGCACCAATCCCGCCGTGATGGAGGGCGCGCTGCACGCCATCACTGCCGCCGGGGGCCTGGGCGTGCCCACGGTGAAGCCCTGGAACATGGAAACGGTGTTTGCCAAGCTGGACGCCGTGCGCCGGGCGGACCCCATGGCCGTGGCCATGGACATCGACGCAGCGGGCCTGCCCTTCCTGAAGGGGCTGACGCCTCCCGCCGGCAGCAAGACCGTGGAGGAACTGCGGCAGATCATCGACTACGCCAAAAAGCCCTTTATCATCAAGGGCATCATGACCGTCCGGGGCGCCCTGAAGGCCCTGGAGGCCGGGGCCAGCGGCATCGTGGTGTCCAACCACGGCGGCCGGGTCCAGGATCAGTGTCCCTCCACGGCGGAGGTGCTGCCCGCCATCGCCGACGCGGTGGGCGGCAAGCTGACCATCCTGGTGGACGGCGGCCTGCGCAACGGCACGGACATCTTCAAAGCCCTGGCCATGGGCGCGGACGGCGTGCTCATCGGTCGTCCCTTCGTCACCATGGTCTATGGCGGCGGGGTGGAAGGCCCCGCCGTGCTGGTGAACAAGCTCCAGGCGGAGCTGGCGGACACCATGGCCATGTGCGGTGCCCACAACCTGGCGGAGATCCGCCGGGACATGCTGTTCGGGTATTAATACTGATTCTTGATTCAAAAATTGAATCAAGAATCCCGTGCGCCGGGCGCACGCACAGCGTGTGAAAACACGCTGTGACGTCCCATACAAAACCTGACGCACCTTCGGTGCTATAAAAAGCTTTTCAAGCTTTTTAACAGGTTTTGGTATGAGGCATAGGACGCGCCGGGCGGCGCATAGGCTGGGTCTGAGGTGGGGACGATGATGTGCCGATTTTCACAGCTGCGCCGCAAGGAGGTCATCAACATCTGCGACGGCAGCCGCCTGGGCTGCGTGGGGGACCTGGAGCTATGCATCCCGGAGGGCACCGTCAAGGCCCTGATCGTCTTTGGCCCCTGCCGGTTCTTCGGCCTGTTCGGCCGGGGGGAGGACTACTACATCCCCTGGGACTGCGTCCAGCGATTCGGTGAGGATATCATCCTCATCGACAAGCCCTTCCAGCGCCGGGAGGGGGAAAAGAAAAAGCGGCGCTGGTAAAAAAAAGCGGCTGTGTCCCTCCCGGGCACAGCCGTCTTTTTCAGTCTGTCAAAAGAGCCTTTTATCAAAAAAGGGCCTTGCCCTTTTTTGATAAGGTTCACAGCACCTTGGACAAAAAGCTCTGCAGCCGGGGACTCTGGGGGGTGTCGAACAGAGCCTGGGGGCTGTTTTCCTCCATGATGACCCCCTGGTCCATAAACAGCACCCGGCTGGCCACCTCCCGGGCAAAGCCCATCTCATGGGTGACCACCACCATGGTCATGCCGCTCTGGGCCAGCTCCTTCATCACGTCCAGCACCTCCCCCACCATCTCCGGGTCCAGGGCGGAGGTAGGCTCGTCAAACAGCAGCACCTCCGGCTCCATGCACAGGGCCCGGACGATGGCAATGCGCTGCTTCTGGCCGCCGGAAAGGCGGGAGGGGTACTCCTGCGCCCGGTCCGCCAGGCCCACCCGCTCCAGCAGGGCCATGGCCCGGGCCTCCGCCGTCTGCTGGGACTCCTTTTTCAGCAGCATAGGGGCCAGGGTCAGGTTTTTCAGCACCGTCATGTGGGGGAACAGGTTGAACTGCTGGAACACCATGCCCATTTTCATCCGCTGGCGGTCCAGGTCCGTCCGGGGGTCCGTCAGGTCCACGCCGTCCAGGAGGATTTTCCCGCTGTCCGGGGTCTCCAGCCGGTTCAGACACCGCAGAAAGGTGGATTTTCCGCTGCCGGAGGGGCCGATGATGCACACCACGTCCCCCTTCTCGATGTCGGTGGAGATGCCGTCCAGCACGGTGACGCCGCCGAAGCTCTTGTGCAGGTCCTTAACGCTTATCACTTCTGCGCAGCCTCCTTTCCAGCAGTCCCAGCAGCTGGGTCATGCCGATGACCAGCACCAGATACACCACGGCCACCAGCATCAGGGGATTGAAGGAATCATAGGTGTTGTTGCGGATCAGGTTCCCGGCCCGGGTCAGGTCCTGCACCGCCACATAGCCCGCCACGGCGGTCTCCTTCAGCAGGGCGATCATCTCGTTGCCGATGGCCGGCAGGATGTTCTTCATGGCCTGGGGCAGCACGATGTGCCAGGCGCTCTGCAGCCGGGACAGGCCCAGGCTGCGTCCGGCCTCCATCTGTCCCGGATCCACGGCGGCGATACCGCTGCGCATCAGCTCCGCCACATAGGCCCCGGAGTTGATGCCGAAGGTGACGATGCCCACCACCAGTCCGTCGGAGGACTTGAGAATCAGGAAGTAGAAGATCAGCAGCTGCACCACCACCGGGACGCCCCGGATCACCGTGGTATACACGCTGCACAGCCAGCAAAGGGGCCGCAGCAGGCGGCTGTCCTGGCCGCAGTATTTGATCATGGCCACCAATGACCCGATGACCACGCCGATGACCAACGCCCCCGCCGTGATGATGAGAGTGTTCTTCAGCCCGTCCACCAGCAGGAGATAGCGCTGCTTCTCCACAAAGGTGGTCTCCAGCTGGGCCATCCACCGGGCGAAAAACTGGCCAATACTCTGCAAAGCTTCCATCAGCTCAGGGGGGACACATACACGGTGTCATACTCCTGGAAAATCTGCTCCACGGTGCCGTCCTGCAGCAGCTGGCTCAGGGCCTGGTTCACCTGGTCCACCAGGTCGCTGCCCTTGGCAAAGGCCAGGGCGTAAGGCTCGCTGGTCATGGCCTCGTCCAGCACGGTGAGGTTCTGCTCCCCGGCCATTTTCACGGCCACCTCGTTGTCCACCACCCACGCGTCGGCCTTGCCGCTGGTCAGGGCGGCCTGGGCGTCGATGTTGGAGGCGAAGGACAGGATCTCATAGCCGTTATCCAGGCAGTAGGTCTCAGCGGTGGTGCCGGTCTGGACGGCGATGGTCTTGCCGGTAAGGTCGGCCTTGCTCTGGATGTCGCTGCCGGGGTTCACCACGATCACCTGGTTGGCCAGGAAATAGGGGTCGCTGAAGTCGCAGTTTTCCAGACGGTCGGCGGTGATGCTGATGCCCGCCACACCGGCGTCATAGCGCCCGGCCTGGATGCCGGGGATGATGGAGTCGAAGTCCACCTGCTCCCACACCAGTTCCATGCCCAGCTTGTCGGCAATGGCCTGCATCAGCTTGGGCTCGATGCCCACGATGTCGCTGCCGTCCAGGGACTCGAAGGGCGGGAAGTCCGGGCTGGTAGCCACCACCAGTTGCTTCTTTTCGCCGGTGTTGGTGTTGTCGGTATTGGTGGTATCCTTACTGCCGCAGGCGGCCATGGTCAGTATCATAACCGCGCCCAAAAACAGGCTCAGGAATTTGGTAAAATATTTCATATCAATATCTCCGTTTCTTTCATGTATGTTATTTGTACAGGGTCAGGATCACATACATGGTCGTCGTCGGAGAATGGTATACATAGTCATATAAATGCCCTTTCAGTGAATAAAAATTGAAAATCAAATTCGATTACGGATAAAGATACTATCACACCAACCTGGTCACGTCAAGTGCTATTTGAATAAAAATACAAATAATAACCCCATACGCATTTTTATGCGTATGGGGCCGTGTGTTATTCCTGGGGATTGGGGATGGTGACGGCGATGCCGTTGACCTCCACCCCGTCGTCGGCGGGGATGAGGATGAACCGCCGCCCGTCGATGATCCGGGCCTCCACCATATAGCTGTATTCCGGCGGCACGGTGATCTTCACCTCCGGGGTGGTGATCTGGAACTTCCCGGCCTCGATGATGTTCCGGGGGTTCAGGGCCGCGTCCTGGCCGTACTGCCTGCGGCACTGGTCCTGGAAGGCCTCCACCTTCTCCTCCGGCACGCCGCTGCCGGTGAGCACGTCCCCCACCTCCCGGACGGACAGGGTCAGCGGCTCCGGGTCCCGGCTCTCCTTGTGCTCCTGGATGCGGCCCCGCAGCTGCTCGTGGACCGCCTGCACCACGTCATAGCTGCAATCCTTCTCTAAGGTCTCCGTCAGGGCGGCGGCGAACAGGTTCTGCTGCTCCTGGGGGGATATGGGGGCCTCCTGGACGCAGAACACCGCGTCGATGACCTCCTGGTGCAGCTGGGCGGTGTCCTTGCTGTAAAACAGGGCGTTATAGATGTTGGCGGCCCGGTCGTCAAAGGCCGGGAACAGGAAGCCCAGGGCCGGGGGCTGGGCGATATGCCCGGTGGAGCTGCCCCGGAACTCCTTGTCCCGGTCGCTGTACTGCAAGGCCAGGGTGGGATCCTTCACCGGGCAGATGGCGCACACGAAATACCGGAACACCGTCTCCGATGCGTCGGGTACCTCCAGATCGTCCCGGCTGCGATGAGGCACGTCATAGGTATCGGCGGCCAGCAGGATCAGATAGCTGCTCTCGCTCATGTCGATGGCGTCGATGATCCGGCGGTACAGGCTCTCCCGGGCGTTGGCGTCCTGCAGCTCCGTCTGGCGCAGGGTCTGCAGCAGCCGGTGCTCGTCGCTGTCCGCCACCTGGGCGGTGGAAAACACGATATCGATGAGGTTCCGGCCCAGGGCGCCGGACAGGGTCTTTTTCAGCAGGTTCAGATACATCTCCTGCTCCTCCTGGGACAGCAGGCCCAGCGGCGCGTCCACATAGGAGATGATCTGGCGGCTGCTGCTGACATAGCAGCCGTATACCTTGCTGATGGCGGTGCGGTCCGGCTTAAACCGCCGCCGCAGCTCGTTTAGCTCCTTCTGATTCATCCGTTCTTCCTCCCACAGGCAATTTTCTCCCATCATAGCACGATTTGCCCCGCCGGGCAAGAAAAAATCCGCCCTTGCAAGCCGGGGCGGTATCTGCCATAATAGAAAAAACGAGACAAAGCAGGTTTTGCGTATGGATACAAACAGCAACCAGGCCCGCCGGGTGGTCATCGGCATCACCGCCCATGTGGACGCGGGCAAAACCACCCTGGCCGAGGCCATGCTCTACCGCACCGGCCGGCTGCGGAAGCTGGGCCGGGTGGACCACGGCAGCGCCGCCATGGACAGCCATCTGCTGGAGCGGGAGCGGGGCATCACCATCTTTTCCAGCCAGGCGGAGCTGCCCCTGGGGGATCTGGAGGTGACGCTGCTGGACACCCCGGGCCATGTGGACTTCTCCGCCGAGATGGAGCGCACCCTGTCGGTGCTGGACTATGCCATCCTGGTGATCAGCGGTGCCGACGGCGTCCAGGCCCACACCCGCACCCTGTGGCGGCTGCTGGAGCTGTACCGGATCCCCACGTTTCTGTTTGTGACGAAAATGGACTTCGGCCGCTGCGGCCGGGAGCAGATGATGGAGCATCTGCGCCATGAGCTGGGGGAGGGGTGCGTGGACTTCACCCCCGCGGACCGGGAGCGGCGCATGGAGCAGCTGGCCACCTGCCGGGAGGATGCCCTGGAGGCGTATCTGGACGGCGGGGAGGTCCCCGACGCCCTGGTGCGGCAGCTGGTGGGGCGGCGGCTGGTGTTTCCCTGCTGGTTCGGCTCGGGACTGAAGCTGGAGGGCATCGACGAATTTCTGGAGGGTCTGGCCCGGTATGTGGAGCCTCCGGCCTATCCCGCCGCCTTCTCCGCCCGGGTGTTCAAAATCAGCCACGACGCCCAGGGCAAGCGCCTGACCCACCTGAAGGTCACCGGCGGGACCCTGCGGGTCCGGGACGCCGTGTCCTATGCCGGACACCAGGAGAAGGCCGCCCAGCTGCGCCTTTACAGCGGCGGCCGGTTCCGGGCGGTGGACCAGGTCCCCGCCGGAGGCGTGTGCGCCGTCCAGGGACTGACGGCCACTTGCGGCGGCCAGGGCCTGGGGGCGGAGGGATCCGGCATCCGGCCGGTGCTGGAGCCGGTGATGCGCTATCGGGTGGCCCTGCCGCCGGACTGCGACAGCCGCACCCTGCTGCCCCAGCTGCGCCAGCTGGAGGAGGAGGACCCCCAGCTGCGCTTCACCTCCCACGGAGGGGAAATTCATGTGTCCCTGATGGGACGCATCCAGGCGGAAATTCTCAAAAGCCTGGTGTCGGAGCGCTTCGGCGTGGAGATCGACCTGGACCGGGGCCGGGTTTTGTATAAGGAGACCATCGACGGCCCCGTGGAGGGCGTGGGCCACTTTGAGCCCCTGCGGCACTATGCGGAGGTGCATCTGCTGCTGGAGCCCCTGCCCCAGGGCAGCGGCGTGGTGACGGCCACCCGGTGCAGCGAGGACCAGCTGGACCGGAGCTGGCAGCGGCTGATTATGACTCATTTGCAGGAGAAGGACCATCTGGGGGTCCTCACCGGCTCCGCCATCACGGATGTGAAAATCACCCTGATGTCCGGCCGGGCCCATGTGAAGCACACCGAGGGGGGCGACTTCCGCCAGGCCACCTATCGGGCGGTGCGCCAGGGGCTGATGCAGGCCAAAAGCCGCCTGCTGGAGCCGTATTACGCCTTCCGGCTGGAGGTGCCGCCGGAGCAGCTGGGCCGGGCCATCAACGATGTGCGCCTGCGCAGCGGCAGCTTCGGCACCCCGGAGGAGTCCGGGGACCTGACCCTGCTGCGGGGCCGGGTGCCGGTGACGGAGTTTGACGACTATGCCCAGGAGGTGGCATCCTATACCGGCGGCCGGGGCCGCCTGTCCCTGGAACCGGCGGGCTACGGACCCTGTCACGATCCGGAGGCCGTGATCGCGGCGGCGGACTATGACCCGGAGGCCGACCCGGACAACACGCCGGACTCCGTGTTCTGCGCCCACGGCGGCGGCTTCACCGTGAAGTGGGACAAGGTGCCGGAGTATATGCACCTGCCCAGCTGTCTGGAAAAGCCCCGGGAGGACGCGCCGGTGCGCCGCCGGTGCATCCGCCTGGACGACGCGGAGCTGGAGGCCATCATGACCCGGGAGTTCGGCCCCGTGCGCCGTCCCCTGTACCGTGCGCCGGAGAAGCGGGAAGCCCCTGCCGATACCGGCCTGCGGGAGATCGGCCAGCGCTGCTATGTGGTGGACGGCTACAACGTGATCTTCGACTGGGACGAGCTCCACGCCCTGGCGGACCGGGACCTGTCTGCCGCCCGGGAGCGGCTGATGGACACCCTGTGCGGCTGGGCCGCCTTCACCCACACCCGGGTGGTGCTGGTGTTCGACGGGTACAAGGTCCCCGGCAATACCGGGGAGAAGTTCGACTACCGGGGCATCCATGTGGTATACACCCGGGAGCGGGAAACCGGCGATATGTACATCGAGCGGTTTTTGCAGCAGGTAGGGAAAAACGACCACGTCCGGGTGGTGACCTCCGACGGGCTGATCCAGCTGTCGGCGGTGCGCACCGGGGCCATGCGGATGTCCTCGGCGGAGTTTGGCCGCCAGGTGTCCGAGGCCGCCGGACAGATTGCGGAAATCCTGAAAACCATGCACCAGTCCGGCGGCAGCACCATCGGCCAGCGGATGAATAAGAGCTGAAAAAGCCTGTGTATTCGGTGTGTCCGCTTCTTAGTCATCCGTCGGACTTTGCTGACGGCCGTTCTGGTCATAGCGGCGGTTGCCGCCGTGGGATCCAACAATGAGGATCTGGTGGCGCCTGCGATCATTGCGGGCATCATCGTCATCATCTGGGTCTATTCCAGCGCCAGGCTGCAATATCTTCTGCTGTACGGCTACGGTGAACTCATCGACAAGGTATCGGACCTGGAGGCCCGCAGCCAGGGCGGCAAAAAGGGAGGACGGAAGCCCCAGCGGCCCGCAGAGTCCCATACGGAGCCGAATGCGGAGCCGGAGCCGGAACCGGATTGCAGCGACGAGGGCCAGCCTAAAACCAAACGGCGGCCGGACGGCAGCTGGAAATGCATGTTCTGCGACCACATGAACCCTTCCGGCAAGGATTACTGCCAGAAGTGCGGGGCGGAAGCATTTTTCGATCAGCCGTGACGGAGTTTTTCTCTGCTCCCGGGGCCGGACAGACGGGATTCCGCCTGTTCGGCCCCGTTCGGCATAAAACCCCCGGAAAATCCCGCCATTTTCCGGGAAAAAACTCTTGCGCTGGGATTGTTTTTGTGGTAAACTACTGCATAGTAAGGAAGTGTTGACAGAGAGTGGACAGTTTGTCCGCTCTTTTTCTTGGGCAAATTTGCCCCCTTAAAATTTTCGGAAAGACAGGAGGCCGGGCATGAAAAAGGTAACGGAGCTGGTGGCCGAGCTGGCCGCCCCCGCCGTGGCGGAGCAGGGCTGCACCCTGTGGGACGTGGAATACGTCCGGGAAGCCGGGCAGTGGTATCTGCGGCTGTACCTGGACAAGGACGGCGGCGTGGACATTCTGGACTGCGAGGCCGTCAGCCGCAAGGTCAGCGACCTTTTGGACGAGGCGGACCCCATCGAGGGCAGCTACACCTTCGAGGTGTCCTCCGCCGGGGCCGAGCGCCCCTTGAAGCGCCCGTCGGATTTTCAGCGGTTCCTGGGCCATCCGGTGCTGGTGAAGACCTACAAGCCCAAGGACGGGCGCAAGGAGTTTGCCGGGACCCTGGCAGGGTACGACAATGGGGCCGTGCTGCTGGATATGGGTGGGGCGGAGCCTCTGCGGTTTGAAAAGCCGGAGCTGGCCCTGGTCCGTCTGCGTGTGGAATTCTGACGAAACAGTATAGAATAGGAGAAATACCATGAAATGCGAAGAAATCTTTGCCGCGCTGGAAATGCTGGAAAAGGAACGCGGCATTCCCCAGGACTTCATGATGGGCAAGATCATCCAGGCTCTGACTGCCGCCTATAAGAAGGACCACGAGGGCGTGGAAAACGTCATCGTGGACGTCAACGAGGAGAAGAAGGATCTGCGGATGTACGTCCAGAAGGAGATCGTGGAGGAGGTGGAGAACCCCGGCTCCCAGATCTCGCTGGAGGACGCCCGGGCCATGTCCGCCAAGTATCAGCTGGGCGGCGTGGTGAATATCCCCGTGAAAAATGTGGAGTTCGGCCGCATCGCCGCCGGCAACGGCAAGCAGGTCATTATCCAGGGCCTGCGGGAGGCGGAGCACGGCATGATCTATGACGAGTGGGGCTCCAAGCAGCACGAGATCCTCACCGGCACCGTCCACCGCATCGACCCCCGGGGCACCGTTCACCTGCGTATCGGCTCCGGCAACGAGGCCACCGAGGGCCTTATGGGCGTCAACGAGCAGGTCCCCGGCGAGGAGCTCACCGAGGGGCAGCTGGTGAAGGTTTACCTGGTGGAGGTCCGCCGCACCACCCGGGGTCCCCAGGTGATGGTGTCCCGGACCCATCCGGGCCTGGTGAAGCGCCTGTTCGAGCTGGAGGTCCCCGAGATCTACGACGGTACCGTGGAGATCCGCTCCATCGCCCGGGAGGCCGGCAGCCGCACCAAGATGGCCGTCTGGTCCTCCGACGAGAATGTGGATCCCATCGGCGCCTGTGTGGGCCCCAAGGGCCAGCGAGTGGCCGCCGTGGTGGAGGAGCTGCGGGGCGAGAAGATCGACATCATCAAGTATTCCGAGGATCCCGCCCAGTTCATCGCCGCCGCTCTGGCTCCCGCCGATGTGGTGGAGGTGCGCCTATCCGACGAGGGCAAGCTGTGCCGGGTCATCGTGCCCGACGACCAGCTGAGCCTGGCCATCGGCAAGGAGGGGCAGAACGCCCGCCTGGCCGCCCGGCTCACCGGGTATAAGATCGACATCAAGCCCGCTTCCTATACCGGGGAGTAAGCGATACAGGAAAGGAGGACCATCATGCAGAAGCCGCGGAAGATTCCACAGCGCATGTGCGTGGGCTGCCGGGAAAAACGGGACAAAAAGGACCTGCTGCGGGTGGTCCGCACGCCGGAGGGCCAGCTGGTGCTGGACGCCACCGGCAAAAGATCCGGCCGGGGCGCCTATGTGTGCCGCGACCCGCAGTGCCTGAAGAAGGCCCGGAAGTCCCGGGCGCTGGAGCGGATGCTGGAGACCGGCATCCCCGACGAGGTGTATGAGGCGCTGGAGCGCCAGATGGAAACGGAAGCATGACAGAACACATTTTATCCATGATCGGCCTTGCCAAAAAGGCCGGACAGGTGGCCATCGGCGAGGAGCCGGTGGGTGCCGCCGCCCGGGCCAAGGACGCCCGGGTCATCCTGGTGGCCCAGGACGCCGCTGCCGGGTCTGTGCGCCGGGCCATGTCCTTCGGCCAGACCGGGGCATGCCTGTGCCTGACGGTGCCCTTTGACAAGGACCAGCTGGGCCGTGCCCTGGGCCGCACCAGCTGCGCCATGGCGGCCATAACGGATATCGGCTTTGCCGAGGCCATCGTCAAAAAGCTGGCGGCGCTGGACCCGGAGCGATACGCCCCGGCGGCCCAGCGGCTGGAGGTGAAGGCCCTTCGCGCGGCCCAGCGCCGGGCGGAGCAGGCCCAGCATGAAAAGAATCTGCGCCGGGGCAAGAAAAAAGCCGCCCCGGTTCAAGCGGCCCCTGCGCCCCAAGCGCCGCAGAAGCCGGAAAAGTCCGCCCGCCGTCCCCGGCGGCCCGGGCAGCGTCCCCAGGGGGAACGGCCCCGTTTCGCGGGCTCCCGCCCGGTGCATAAGGGCAAGGGGTCCCCGAAAAAAAGCAAGTAAGGAATCGAATCACAAAGATGGAGGTGGCTCTATTTGGGTAGCGTAGGTAACAAATACAGAGTGCATGAGGTGGCGAAGGACTTCGGCGTCCCCACCAAGCAGATCACGGAGATTCTGACCAAGTATGCCGAGACGCCCAAAAACCATATGCAGGTTTTGGGAGATCGGGAGCTGTCTCTGATCTTTGAGAGTCTGACCCAGCACAACCAGGTTTCCGGCATCCAGGCGATTTACGCCGATGCCGTCAAGCCTGCCGAGAAGAAGGCGGAGCCCGCCGCTAAGCAGCAGCCCGCCGGCAAGAAGCCCCAGCCGGAAAAGAAACCCCAGCCGGAGAAGAAGCCCGTCAGCCGCGTGCCCCAGACCAAGGTGGTGGACACCCGCAAGGCCACGGCCGTGAACATGGACAAGTACGACGAGAAGCTCCAGGATATGGCCGACGCCCGCACCGGCAGCAGCCGCCGGGACCAGCGCCAGACCCAGGGCAAGGAGAAGATCCGCAGCAAGTCGGGCCGCCGCAGCGGCCCCCAGAGCAACAAGAGCAAGCAGGAGGAGGCCGACCGGCTGCGCCGCCTGCGGCTGGAGGTCATCAAAAAGACCCCCGTCACCGTGCAGATCCCCGATGAGATCAGCGTGGGCGAGTTGGCCAGCCGCATGAAGAAAACCGGCGCAGAGGTGGTCAAGTGCCTGATGAAGAA
>OGGZ01001582.1_pt1 | contig 18578 bp, 15 predicted proteins | sample 1571371 | NCBI WGS metagenome assembly OGGZ01 (sample SAMEA2582025, study PRJEB24529) | metagenome | biome: Human gut stool | place: China | collected 2011
ATCTGAAGGTAACTCCAAGACCGACAAGTAGGGGCTGACACCGCGCCCCCTTTTTATTTTCTGCGGGCGCATCATCCACTAACCCGAAACCGTCATGCGCCGCCATTTGCCGAATACATTACCTCATACGGATTGCACCCGCCGAGCGACCGCCGGCAGACGGAATCGGTATGTGCGGGCGGCACATATTATATACGGAACGGCCGCCGGCAATATAATTCCCGCAACAACTGTGGCTCCTAAATATGGCAACGGTAGCCCGGTTCCTGTTTCCGGGATAAATTTTTCTTACCGGATCGACCATAAAAAAATAACGGATGCGGCTGCTATTCGGTTGAATTCTTCAAAAAACAGTGTGAAGTTGCGTCACTATCACGTCGAATATCACCGCATCCGTTTTATTATACGCCTCCTCGCTCCGTTATCGACTGCTACGAGGAGGGGCAATATTATAAAATTCAGTCGGAATAGTAGTTGTTTTCAGCAAAATACATCAATGCAATATGATTTTTGTATTTTTGCAGAGTCGACACTACGGACAATGCCGGTACCTGATACGGATTTACATCACCGTTTTTTCCGAACAAGAACGTCGCCTAACGTCACCGGCATTGTCCTTTTTTATTTTCGATATGTAGAGTTCTGGTGGAAATCGTTGTATTACGCCGAACTTTATCAGCAAATTATAGTATCAGGGCAGAGGACTATTTCCAATCATCAATACCCTTTAATCATTCGGAATCAGGACGAAAGGAATATTATGAAAACATGAATATTTCTGCTCTTTTTATCGAAAACATTCCGATTTCTTGTAGGAAAAAGGGACGGCCCCCGATCAGTTCACGGTGTTTCACGAAATTCAACCGCGATCGCAATCACAATCACGATTCGGCCGTCCCTTTCTTTTTTCTACGGTTTGCTGAGCAGGTTCGGGAATAGCAGCATCACCACTGGCAGGTAGTCGCCCAAGTCTTCGCGTAGCAGATGCAGGCATCGCTGGATTTCGCGTGTGACCTTGCGTACCGATATGCCGTAGCGCTCGGCAATCTGCTGATAGGTTTGATCCTCGAAACGATTGGCAATGAAAATCTGCGCCGACAGTTCGGGCATTTCGGCCAGACGCCGCCGGAATATTTCTTCGACATCCTTATGAAAAAGCACCTTCGAGAGATCGCAATCCTCAAGTAGTCCGAGGCTTGTGCGGATGTTGCGCATGCCACGCAGATACATCTGATGCTGTATTTGAAGATGGGTTTGACGCTCGCGCAATGCGTCAATACACTTGTGGCGCACAATACCGAGAATATAAGCCGGAAATTCATTTTGTGACAACTGAATTTCCTGTCTTTTTTCCCAAAGAAGCAGGAAGCTATCCGTAACAAGATCCTCGGCTAACGTCTTGTCACGCAACAGGGCATAGGCGATCACGATGAACCGTGATTTATATTCGGAGTACAGTCGATCGAACTCATGCGTATCTAATATCGCCTGCGTCATTGAGTATAGCGGATTCGTAGTTTTTTGGGAATTCAAAGATAAGTTATATTCTGAAAAAATAAAATAGATTTGATATTTTTATACAAATTAATGTATTTCAATAATTTACATTAATCAATATTTTATATAATTTCATAAAAATATTTATTTGCAAAAAAAGGGGTAAACATACCCACGCTCATTCGATATATTATTAAAGACCAAAAAAAATAACAACCGATCCGGGGAGATCGAACAAGAATTTTGACAACTATGGACGAGAAATTATTATTCAAATATTTTCGGGGCGAAACTACGTCGGAAGAAGAAGATGCGATATTGGCATGGGTCGAGGAGACCCCAGCCAACCGTAAGGAGTTCAAGACCGCTTTCATGATTTTCTCCGGTCTGGCGGTGTATGCCGCCAAGCCGAACGCTATGCCGACAGCCGCGCCGCAGCGCCGCCGAATCTGGAGGCAAGTCGTCCGTTATAGTCTGCGTTCGGCAGCTGCCGTCATACTGATGATCGGAGCCGCGTATACGGGTAAAACGCTTTATCGGAATGCGTTGTCGCAGCAGAATATGTCGATTGTCGTTCCTGCCGGACAGCAGATGTCTCTCACGCTTCCGGACAATTCACAGGTACAGCTCAATTCGGGTACTCGACTGGAATATCCGGTCGTCTTCGGCAAGACCCGCAGCGTGAAACTCTCCGGTGAGGCGTTGTTCGATGTTGCACCGGACAGGAAGCATCCGTTCATTGTCCAGACCTTCGCGTCGGATATCCGGGTACTCGGAACGAAATTCAACGTGCTGGCCGATGCCGAGCGTGGTGAATTTACCACCACGCTGATCGAGGGACAAGTACAGGTGACAAACCGCGCCAATTCTAATGAGCGAATCACCATGTATCCGCACGATGTTGTCTCACTCTCTAACGGGCGCCTGTATAAAGAACGTGCCGAAGATTTTGCAGAACTCTGCTGGACGGAAGGGTTAGTTCATCTGAAGAGGATGCCATTCGACGAGTTGATGGCCAAGTTCGAGCGGGCGTTCAATGTCGAAATACGCATCGAATGCGAGCGGATGCCGCAGATTAACGTGATGAGCGGAGAAGTCCGCATTTCGGACGGTGTAGATTATGCGCTCCAGATTTTACAGCAGGTATCTACCGGCTTTAGTTATACTCGTGATGAAAAAACGAACGTGATTGTAATTAAATAATAATGTGATTGTAATTGAATTTCGTGCAAGCACTCATGTTTCACTAAAAACTCTAAAATAACTATGAAGAAATGACCGCGTGACTTAATACACTAAAGCGTTGACTATAATAAAGAAAGGTCTGCGAAATCGCCTATTCGCAGACCAGCGATAATAGTCAGCAAAATACTAATCGAGAAAACTATTATCTAAATTTACAAAAGTATGAAAAAAACAGTATTCCACAAAATCAGAAGACTGTTTCGATTTACTTTACTTGTTTGTCTGAGCCTCGGCATATTATCAGCCAAGGCACAGACGGCCCGAGTGACGCTTAAAGTACAGAATGCGTCGCTTGGACAGGTTATGGACGAGATCAAGAACCAGACCAGATATCTTTTCATCAATCAGGATGTCAAGGATCTCAATAACCACAAAGTAAGTCTGAATGTTTCGGATAAAGCTATTGCCGAGGTGTTAGATCAGATTTTTACCCCTTTCAATATCGGTTATCGCATCGAAAAAACAAGCATTATTATTTTCAACCGACCGAAATCCACATCCAACTCAGTTCTGATTGGAGGTAAGGTCAGCGATGTCGGCGGCGCACCGATTATCGGCGCCACGGTGCTGGTCAAAGGTACGACGAATGGTGTTTCAACCGATGCCGACGGTCGTTTTACGCTAACGATCGCTTCACCTGCCACTGCACAGCTCGAAATAAGCTACTTGGGCTACGAACCTCAAACTTTAGCTGTCGGCAACCGCACCTCTTTTGAGATTACACTGGCGGAATCGGCTTCGGAAATCGAATCGGTAGTCGTTACTGCCTTAGGTATCAAACGTGAAGAGAAGGCGCTGAGTTATAATGTACAACAAGTTGAAGCTGAAGACATCACGACTGTCAAGGACGCCAACTTCATGAACTCGCTGACAGGTAAAGTCGCTGGCGTTACGATCAATGCTTCGTCGTCAGGTGTCGGCGGTGCATCGAAAGTCGTGCTGCGCGGTAATAAATCCATTTCGCAGTCGTCGAATGCCCTCTATGTGATCGACGGTATTCCGATGTATAACTTCGGCGGTGGTGGCGGTACGGAATTCGATTCGAAGGGTGCTACCGAAGCCATCGCGGACATCAATCCCGAGGATATCGAATCCATCTCGGTGCTGACAGGTGCAGCAGCCGCGGCTCTTTACGGCTCGAATGCTGCCAACGGTGCTGTGATGATCACCACGAAAAAGGGACAGGCTGGAGCTTTGAAAGTGACGCTTTCGAGTAATACAGAGTTTCTGAACCCGTTCGTTCAGCCGGAGTTCCAGAACCGCTATGGCACGGGACTAAACGGTCTTCAGTCCGGGTCGGCCATTTACAGCTGGGGCGAGAAATTGGCACCTGCGGCGCGTCTGGGATATACGCCGGATGATTTTTTCGAGACAGGACACGTCTACACCAACGCCGTGACGGTATCGGGCGGTACGGACAAGAACCAGACTTACTTTTCGGCAGCCTCGGTCAATTCGGACGGTATCATTCCCAATAATGAATACGACCGTTACAACTTCACATTTCGCAATACGTCCTATTTCCTGAAAGACAAGCTGCGTCTGGATGCTTCGGCCAGCTATATTTACCAGCAGGATCAGAACATGACCAATCAGGGTGTCTACTCCAACCCGCTGGTTCCTGCTTATCTTTTTCCCCGCGGGACGAACTTCGACTCCTATCGTATTTTCGAGCGTTACAATCCCGCCTCTAAACTTATGGAACAGTTTTGGTCGGACGACCTTGAGGGCGGTGACCTGCGTATGCAAAATCCTTATTGGATTGCCCACCGCAACCTACGCAATACCGATAAGAAGCGTTACATGCTGTCGTTCTCGGCCTCCTATGACATTCTTCCGTGGTTGAACGTTGCTGGCCGTGTGCGCATCGACAATGCGAACTCGCTCTATACGCAGAAACTTTATGCTTCGTCGAATACGACGATTACCGACGGCGGTAAGAACGGTCACTATACCGAACAGCGCGAATACGATACGCAGACTTATGCTGACATTATGGTGAACATCAACAAGACCTTCGGAGACGATTGGTCGCTGCAAGCCAACGTCGGCGCTTCGATCAACAACGTCAAAATCGACCAATTGTCGTACCGCGGCCCGATTCAGGAAAATGGATTGCCGAACGTGTTCAATGTTTTCGACCTCGACGATTCGAAGAAGCGCGCCGAAAAATACGGCTGGCAGGAACAGACGCAGTCGATATTCGCCTCGGTGGAAGTGGGTTGGAAACAGATGCTCTACCTGACCCTCACGGGCCGTAACGACTGGGCTTCGCAATTGGCCAACTCCCCGCAATCGTCGTTCTTTTACCCGTCGGTGGGTCTTTCGTGGGTGCCGACCTCACTTTGGGATATGGGCAATGCGCTGACATATCTGAAGATTCGCGGTTCGATCGCTTCGGTAGGTATGCCTTTTCCGCGTCACCTGACCGTTCCGACCTACGAGTACGACGCAACGAATAAAGTTTGGACAGCCAAGACACACTATCCGATCGGCGATCTTTATCCCGAACGCACCCGCACTTATGAGTTGGGCCTCGACGCGCGTCTGTGGAAGCACTTCAGTTTGTCGGCTTCGTGGTATTGGGCCGATACCTACAACCAGACGTTCGACCCGCAGATTTCTGTATCATCGGGTTATTCGACGATCTATCTCCAGACGGGCCACGTCCGCAATACGGGTGTCGAAGCGTCGCTCGGCTATCAGAACCAATGGCGCGATTTCGGTTGGTCTACGAACTTTACCTTCTCGTGGAACAAGAACGAGATCGTGGAACTGGTTCACAACTATGTGCATCCCGAGACCGGCGAACTCATCACCAAAGAACGACTGGAGATCAAGGGGCTGGGTAAGGCCAAATATATCCTTAAACCGGGCGGAACACTGGGTGACCTCTATACCAATTCCGATTTGGTCTATAACGACGACGGGTATATCGAAGTGGACAAGAACGGCAACGTAGCCGTCAAGGACGACTATATGGATGACATTTATCTCGGTTCGGTATTTCCTAAATACAATCTCGCATGGCGTAATGATTTCAACTATAAGGGTATCAATCTCGGCGTACTGTTCACGGCCCGCATCGGCGGTATCTGTTATTCGGCTACGCAAGCCAATATGGATTTGTACGGCGTGTCGGAGGCCTCGGCCGCAGCCCGCGATGCCGGTGGCGTGATGATTAACGGCCGTGACATGATCGACGCACAGAAATGGTATCAAGTAATCGGTTCGCAGTCGGGATTACCGCAGTATTACACTTATTCCGCCACGAATGTCCGCTTACAGGAGCTCTCGCTGGGTTACACGCTCCCTTCGAAATGGTTCCGCGACAAGATGCGTATGACCGTTTCGTTCGTAGGCCGTAACCTGTGGATGATCTACTGCAAGGCCCCGTTCGACCCCGAAGCCGTAGCTTCGACAGGCATGAACTATCAGGGTATCGACTACTTTATGATGCCTTCGATGCGTAATCTGGGCTTCAATGTAAAATTCCAATTCTAAAGAACAGCAAAACCATGAAAAAGACAAACAACAAAATGCAGCTACTGCTGCTTTCGGTGGTGCTGCTCGGTACGACTGCCTGTACGGGCGATTTCGCGGACATCAATCGTAATCCGAATGAAGTGACCGACGAACAGTTGCAGGCTAACAACTATAAGATCGGTACGAACCTCAAGACCCTTCAGGGCCTGGTCGTTCCGACGGAAGAGCACCGGTTTCAATTCGTCGAGAGCATCGTCGGATGCCCTTACGCTGGCTACAACGGTAAGACCGTCGATACCTGGCAGGCGACATTCGAAAACTACAATCCCTCGGCTGACTGGCGGAAAGTTCCGTTCGTGGATATGATCTCCGATACCTATCCGGCCTATCGTGCGATTATCAACGGTACGGAGGACGTAGTGGCGCAGGCATTGGCCAAATTGTTCCGCATTGCCATCATGCAGCGCGTCACGGATAGCTACGGCCCGATTCCCTATACGCAGGTCATGGCCAGTAAGACCGAATCGCTGGAGGTAGCCTACGATACACAGGAAGAGGTCTACACGGCGATGTTTACAGAATTAGACGACGTGATCGCTTCGCTTCAGGACAACCTTTCACTACCCTCGGATGCCTTCGGCCGTTACGACGGTGTTTATTCGGGTAATATCTCGCAGTGGCTCAAATTCGCCAATTCGCTCAAGTTACGTATGGCCATGCGTCTAACGGAGGTTAAGCCCGATCTGGCGAAGTCGAAAGCTGCCGAAGCCATTGCCGCCGGGGTCATCACGACCAACGCAGACAATGCCATGATGCACACCTCGGACAACCGAACGACGCTCATTTACAACGACTGGGGCGACCATCGTATTGGTGCCGACATCATCAATTACATGAACGGCTACAACGATCCGCGCCGCGAGAAGATGTTTACGACTGTAACCCTTGTGGAGAACGGACAAGAAATACAGGGATATGCGGGTATTCGCATTGGTATCAACGTGACGAGTAAGGCGCAGGCCGTGTCGTCCTACTCGAACATGCGCGTTACGGGTACGGATCCCTATCTGTGGATGAACGCCGCTGAAGCGACGTTCCTACGTGCCGAATATGAACTGCGCTGGGGCTCGGCCGAAACTGCCGGAACACTCTATGAGCAGGCTGTCACGCTCTCGTTCGAGGAGCGTGGTGCCGATAACGTGAAGGGCTATCTTTCCGATGCGACAAGTACTCCGGCAGCCTACAAAGATCCGTTGAACAAGCACTCCATGGCTTCTCCGCAGAGCACGATCACCGTGGCATGGAACGCCGCGGCGGATTTCGAAACCAACCTCGAACGGATCATTACCCAGAAATGGATTGCCATTTTCCCGCTGGGAACCGAGGCGTGGACAGAACACCGCCGTACGGGTTATCCCCGTCTGCTGCCAGCCGTGGTGGATAACAGCGGTGGCGCCGTGAACGTGGCGCTGGGCGCACGCCGTCTGCCTTATCCGGTCGAAGAGTACACCGAGAACCCGACGAACCTGCAAGCCGCCGTTTCCGCACTGAACGGTGAGTCGGTAAACGGAGCGGGCGATACGCAGGGAACCCGAGTATGGTGGGATCGCAAAAACTTAAATTAGTATGGATATGAAACGAAATAAATTGATCGGGCTTCTCTCCTTATGCCTGCTGGCCGCGACGTTCGCTTCGTGTGAAGACTGGAACGAAACGGAAGCCGTCAAACAAAAAGTCGAACGCCCGGAGGATCAAAATCCGGAATTGTGGGCGGAATATACGGCGGCGTTGCGCGACTACAAGCAGTCGGAACATTTTATCGTCTACGCCCGTCTGTTTAACTCTCCCCAACCGGGTACCAGTGAAAAGGATTTCATGCGTTGCCTGCCCGACTCGCTCGATATCGTGTCGCTGACCAATGCCGACAACTTCTCGAAGTACGATGCGGAAGATATGCCGGCTATGCGTGAGAAAGGTACGAAAGTGCTCTATCAGGTCGATTATGCAGGCCGCAGCGGGGAACTGACCGATGAAACAAAACTCGGCGCTTACCTCGATAAAGTTATCGCCGCGGTCGAGAAGAATGGACTGGACGGTTACTCGTTTACGGGTATCCCCAATGCGGGCGACGCAGCGACCGCAACGGCGGCTGCACTTATCGTCGAACGACTTTCCGCGGCAAAGACCGAAGGACAACTGCTCGTTTTCGAAGGTAATCCGCTTTTCTTGACGGAGGACGCTTTGTCGAAGGTCGATTATGTCGTGCTCGACACCGAGGCTACGGAGAATGTGACCGACCTGAAGATGCAGGTACTCAACGCTACGGGGTATGCCGGCGTTCCGGCTACGAAGTTGCTGCTGGCCGCTGCCGCAGGCGCTCCTCTCTATGACGAGAATGTCGAGGAACATGCCGCTATCACGGAAATGGCCGAGCGGGTTGTATCGCTCGGGCCGCTGGCCGGACTGGGAACCTACGACATTTATAATGACTATTATGATCTGGACATGAACTATAAACTTGTTCGCAATGCCATCCAGACGTTGAACCCCTCAAAATAGTGAGCAATGAGAAGAATTAATAAATACTTATGGCTGATCGCTTCGGCCGCTTTCTGCTCCTGTCAGTCCTATAATGCCGACGACCACAAGTTCGGTAATGTGGTCTACCTCGACGTGGCGGAAACGACTGACGTGCAGACGGCAACGATCAAAAACACGCTCGATGAACTCGATCGGACATTCTCCGCAACGCTGGCTTATCCGTCCGGTGGCGACGTCACGGTCTCCATTGCAGTCGATCCATCGCTCGTCGATACCTACAACGCCCGTCACAACACCTCGTGGCCGATGCTCGATGCGAAATACTATTCGCTTTCCGACGAGCGGGTAACCATCCCGGCCGGCAAGACCGCTTCGGATGCCGTGACGCTCCATCTGCAGGAGTTGCTGGGCGAGGGCGAAGACCAGACAGGTGCGCTGACCCTCGATGCTACCTATCTGCTGCCCGTGACGATCACGAATGCGTCCGTTCCGACGCTGGACAGTTCTTCGACCGTCTGGTATGTTATCAAACGATCGTCGAACATCACTACGGCAGCGCAGCTTACCGACAACTGGATCAATTTCCCGACACTCGACAAGGATACGGAGCAGGCGATGGCCCTCAACAACTTGACGGCCGTGACCTACGAGGCGTTGATCTATATCGACAAGTTCGCCACCTCGGCTCTGAACTCGGCCGGTGTCGCCAACCCCGTCAGCATCTCCACCATCATGGGTGTCGAGGACTACCTACTTCTGCGTATCGGCGACACGAATTTCGAGCGCCAGCAGCTGCAGTTCGACGGTTCGGGCAGCGGTTCGGCCTTCGGTAAGTTCCCGGGGCGTGATGCCGGCAAGATCCTGAACGAAGGCGTATGGTACCATATCGCATGCACTTATGACCAGGCGACGCGCACGGTACGGATTTTCGTCAATGGCGAGTTGCAGAGCGAGGGCAAGGATATGGGGCTTGCGTCGATGAGCGACGACACGCGCATCAATCTGGCCATGCGTGCTTTCTACGATCGTTACCTCAATAATCCGACGCCGGAGAACGAAGAAAAATACGGCGGTTGGGCCGATGCCCGCCAGTTCTTCATCAGCTATTCCTACGACGCCTACCGCCCGCTGAACGGCAAAATCGCCGAGGCCCGTGTCTGGTCGGTAGCCCGCACGCAAGAGCAGATCTGGGAGAACATGTACGAAATCGCCGATCCCGAAAGCGACCCGACGCTCGTCGGTTATTGGAAGTTCAACGAGGGAGCCGGCAATACGATCAAGGACTATTCGCGCTACCATAACGACGGAGAGGCCGAGTACGATCTGGTATGGCCCGACGGTGTGGAGATTCCGAAAATTAACGAAACGGAGGAGTAAACTATGAAAACAAGGATAAATAATGTAAAGAAGGGAGTAGTGACGCTTCTTTTCGCGGCGGTCATCGCGGGCCTTACGGCCTGCGAGACCGATCCCGTGAAATCGCAGCGCGGAGAACTTCCCGACAAAGATTTGTTGGAGAATACCTATGTCAAAATCCGCAGCATCAAATCCCCGACTGAATTTGCCGTTGTCAATCTGTCGGAGGGAACAACAGTAACAGAAGATCGAATTTACTGCCGGCTGACCCGCCCGGCAGAGAGAGCGATGACTATCACGGCTGCCGTGGACGAATCGCTGGTCGAAGCCTGTAACGAGGAGTACGGTACGGATTTACTCCCGTTCCCGGCAGGGAATGTTACCATTGCCGGTAACGGTACGATTGCCGTAGCGGCGGGAGAGCGTATCTCCGACAAAATTCAGGTATCGTTCAAGTCGGACGGACTGGCTGCCGGAACGTACTTATTACCGATTGCGATCTCATCGAATGATGCGGCTCTTACGGACGGAGGCAAGGCGGTCTATTACGGCGTGAAAGTCCGCGGGATTGATATAGGCAACTACGAACTGGATACGGAATACCTGAACGTATTCTATCTGAACACGACCGAATACCAGCCGCTGTTGGCCGACATTTGGATATTGCAGAAAACCGAAGCCATGCCGCCGTTCAATACGCTCTGGGAGCGGACTTACGGCAATATCGTCAATCTGCGCATCGTGCAGATAGGTTACGAGGCCGATACGGAGCGTGCCTTGTTGGTGCTTAACTCTGACATACGCTATGTGCTGGAACATGCGGACAAGTATATCCGTCCGTTGCAGGACAAGGGGCGCAAGGTCTGTCTTTCGCTGGAGGGAAATGGCTCGGGACTCGGATTCTGCAACCTGACCGACAGCCAGATCGCCGACTTCACGGCGCAGGTGAAAGCCTGTCTGGAGTTGTATGATCTGGATGGCGTGAATTTCTTCGACCGCAATGCCGGTTACGGTCAGGTGGAAGGAATGCCGGAGATGAACACGACTTCCTATCCCAAGCTGATAAAGGCCATGCGCGAAGCCATGCCCGACAAACTGCTGACGCTGGCCGATTACGAAGAGCCGACCGAATATTTCGGGGACACCGAGGCGACGGGCGGCATCGAGGTCGGACAGTACCTCGATTATGCATGGTCGGGATATATGTCGGAGAGCGAGGATATCCAGTTGCTCGACCCGTGGGAAGTAATCGACCTCACACCGGGCGATGCGGCCGATTTGGGCATGATGCTCCCGACGACGAACCATCCGCGCCGGCCGATCGCCGGGGTACCGTCTGAGAATTTCGGATACTTCGCTGTGCCGTGGTATCCGGCGGCAAGCGATTTCCTGATGACGGCACAAGGTTTTATGAATGTGGCCATCTGGGATATGATGGGCTATGCGCCGAACAATACGATCGTATGGGCCGACCTTATCTCCAATCAACAAAATGCATATGAATCGTCTTGGAACGCGGTTCCGAGTATGTTATGGGCCGTATTCGGCGATGAAGCTATGGATGGAACGTATATGTATAATGTCTTCGTAAATTACGGGTGGGGAGCTTTGAACTACGGAGATCTGGCGAAAGACTGGTAAAAACGATAAAATACGGATTTGCATCGTGCAATCACAAATTACAATCACCATTTTAAAATTATTAACTATGAAAAAGACTTTATTTATTACGACTCTGCTCCTTTCCGCGGGTGCAATGTTTACATCCTGCAACAAAGACGTGGAAAATCCCGACATGCAGGCACAACCGGAAGAAACGGCTCAGGTAACGCGGGCCTACGGCGACAAAACACCGCTGATCGAGGTGTATTACGAGATCAACGACACCAATCCGCTCAACGCGTTGTCGTACGAGATGAACGGCAAGAAATTCATCGATCTCGTACAGCTTTTCGCTTCGAATATCCAGAAGGTGATCCCTGCATTTTCTTCAACGACAAGCTGGCTCCGGTGATGGCTGCGAAGGCGACCTATATCGAGCCGTTGCAGAATGCCGGAATCAAGGTGATTCTGAACGTTCTGGGCGACCACAAAGGGATCGGCATCTCGAACCTGACGGATGACCAGATCGAGAAGTTCGCCGCTATTCTCACCTACATCGTGAAGGAATACGGCCTGGACGGAATCGGATTCGACGATGAATATGCCGACTATTCGACTCCCATTGATCCCACTTCGGCCAGCAAACTCGTTCTCAAACTGCGTGAGAAATTCAATGCTGAATTCCCCGGCGAACGCAAAATCATCCAGATGTTCCAGTGGAATTATGTGTCTAACATTTCCGCAGCGGCAGGCGCGGAGATCGATTTGGCCGATCACGGATCGTTTGGCCCGAATGTTTTCCAGACTTCCAGCGCATTCGCCGGCGTAACGAACGATCGCTGGTGCCCGCAGGCTATCCAGATGGGACAATCGTACAATGCAATTTTCCTGAATCAGATCAAGACCCGCTCCTCGCAGGCTGCCAGCGGCAACTACGGCGGTATTATGATGTTTAACGTCCGTAAGGCATCGAATGTCAATCCGCTGCCTGTATTCCAGAAGATCGCAGAAGGTGCATTTGGCGCAACTGTAACTTATACCGGTACGGAGTATTCTCAGGATTGGACATTCAACCCTGCGGGATACACGATTACTTATGCAGATATTCAGTAGCACTCACTCGATGTAAATCCGTATAGGATAGACATTAGGCGACGTCATCTGGCCCGTGCATCGACCGAAAGGCGGTGTACGGGTTTTTCTTTAAGTTAAATGGAAAATAAATGGATTTTGCAAAGGATGTAACGATAGCGCGATTTAAACACTCGATTACTAAAGAGTAAATTCAAAGTTATTCATACTGCTTTTATCATTTTTCGGTCTATTATTTCGTCATTAGTAACGGTCATATGCATTGATGACATAGGTAAGTGACAATCTCTATTATGTCTGTATCTAAAAAATATTTTAATCGCATATGATTAAGAATATTGCAATGTGACCCTATAGATACGGAATCCTGTCTTATGAAAACGCTTATTCATACCCGTATATACGCGTTGCTAACTCAAAATGAATCGAATCCGTCGGAATTAGCCCATGCATACGAAGAGTTTATCGAGACGATGACCGAGATGGTTGCTAATTTCGATAACCGGGATGATATTTTGAGAATACTGTATTACAGCCGGGTTGAATTCGACGTATTGTCCCATCCATCGTTTAATCGATATTCGAACAATGTTTTAAGGACGACGTTCATCTATAAAATCATGTATATTCTGGATTGCGAAATCAATATCGTCAGCAATAGTACGAAATATAGCTCGAACCAAGACTATTCGTTCCCTTTATCCTATCAGGACGGCGAGTTGCTGTGGACAGGGACGCAGCAAGAGCTGCTGGAGCTTGCCGTTGCCCTTCATAAAAACGGGATTATCATGTACGGCAACCGCAAGGCGCGTTTCATCGAGATCGTCCGTGCCTTGTCTTCTACATTCCATATCACGATCAACGATGTCTATGTCAAGAAAACCAGGATGCTTGACCGCAGCACGGCGGTCACACCTTTTCTGGATAAATTGAAAAAAGCCTATGAGCAAGTCGTCGAAAGACACCTGCGATAGAGAGAGCGGAGACCTGTCAAGGACGAGAAAATCAGAAAGTTTTTCTCCGTTTGCAAAGTTTCAACAGTTTATTTTTCAGTTGATTATATTTTCATACTTTACAAAAAACTTTTTGATTTTTCCCGAGAGGCATCCGGAAAAGTGTACTTTTCAGTGATTTTGTATTATACATTTGCAGCAGAAAGCGACGCATAGTGCATCGCTGCATTCAAAATCCAAATAACATGAAAAACATCCTTTTAGCCGTTGCAGTCTTCGCTGCCGCATTCGTTTCCTGCAACAAGGAGACCGAAGTCGTACCTTCCCCCAATTCTTTCACCGATGGGGCACGTATCGCACTTACGCTTACCGATGATGCCGCCGACACCCGCTCCTTCTTCGATTCGACAGCCTCGGCCGAGGCATGAGAGTCTTCGTTGTCGTCACTGTCGATTTTCGTCTTCGATAATGCCGACAACTTCGTTATTCGCCGGGATTTAACATCCAGCGAGCTGGCCGCGAAATCGGCGACATTCTCCCTACCTAAATCTCTTGCCAGCACCCCCTGTTCATTCTACGCCATAGCGAACTACGACGCCTCGTCGGCCAAGACCCGGGCGGCCCTTACGGCCCTTGTGGAGAAGTCGGCCGCCGACTATAACGGCACCTTTGCCGAGATGTCCACCGCAGCCAAGCGTTCGGGCGGCTTCGTGATGTCGGGCATGAAATCGCAGACCGTCGGGGCCGTGAACTCCACGACCAATGTCGGCATCACACTCAAACGCACTGTCGCTAAAGTAGTCCTCCAGACGACCATCGACCCGTCGTTCGCCGACAAATATGCAGGAACGCTTACCATCAACTCGGTAAAACTCTCCAAAGCCGCCTCGCAGTCGCTCGTCGTGGCCGGAACGCCGACACCCGGGGCCATGACCTTCAGCCACACGCAGACTCCCGCCACGGCTTCGGGAAAATGCAATGCGCTGTTCTACTGTTTCGAGAATGGAGCTTTGCCCGCGGGCAGCCGCGTTCTGCTGGAAATTAACGCCACATACGATTCGGATGGCAACACCTCGACTACGGACGACCGCTCGGAGGTGACCTATTCGGTCGAGTTGACGGGTAAGGCCGCGGGCGAGATTCTCCGAAACGGCTACTACCGTGTCGCGGCCAATATCACGGGTCTCGTAGGTCAGGAGTGCGCCGTATCGGTCACCGTCGCCGATTGGGAGACGCCCGTGACGCAGAACGTCGAACTGGGGGCATAGCCCTCTTGTTTTGGCAGCTCCCGTCCCTCGCGGGCGGGAGCTGTTTTCAATCCCTTTTTCAGATTTTTCCGACTATGAAAAAATATCTGTTGATACTCGCTGCCATCCTGTTGCTGTGGGGCTGCATCGCCGAGGACAGGACAGAATGTACAAATCCCCGCGGTGTCTTCGTCAGCCTGACGGTACGGCCCGAAAGGATGTCCTCCGTAACTCGCTCTGCGGATGAAACGGCCATCCGCGACCTGAACCTCTACCTTTACGACGATAACAGCAATGTTGTCCTGCACCGTTACCAGACCTCTGCGACGCTGCGTTTCGAATGCCTACCGGGCGACTACCGGATCTGCATTGCCGCCAATCTGGGCCGCGATCTGGGCGACAATCTGCTGTGGAAGGATTTTACCGTTACACACGCCGACAAGTACGATGTATTGCCTATGGCCTATGAGGGCGATATAACGATAATTCCCTCGGCAGACGGGATGCTGACGCTGCCTGCCGTCGAAGTACAACGCTGCGTGTCGAAAATCTCCTATCACATTACCGTTACTCCGGCCGTTGCCGACATCGAACTGCGCTCCGTGCAACTGTTCTCGGTACCGCGTTTTGTATCCGTGTTCGATATGGCGGCCGCACCGTCGGATGATCCCGACGACTATACGGATTGTCCGGAGGTGGAACTTTCCGGACAGCAGGCTGCGGGCGACTGCTATCTGTTACCCAATATGCAGGGCATGGTGGCGGCCATTACCGACCAACGGCAGAAGAACCCGGAAAATGCCCCTGCGAATGCCTCGTATCTGCTGATCCGCGCCGTGCGCGGGTCGAAAGTATTGGCTTATTATATTTATCTCGGAGGAAACAACACTTCGGATTTCAACGTCCGGGCGAACGTACACTACCGGTTCAACATCTTGATCCTGGGCGACAGCGAGGTCGATACCCGCATTAGCAGCTATGCCGTCAATGTGCATGATACCTACGAAGAAAACTCGGTCGGCGGATATTGCACCTACAATCCGTTTCAGATGCTTGCCGTGGAGATCGACGGGAGTCCCGCACCCCTGACGCTTCGGGGACGTATCGGTGTCGCGCAAGGCAACGCCGGAGCGTTCTGTCTGAACGGCTCTCCCGTAGGGGAAGGCCGCGACCTTATGCTTCCGGAACAGCCCGGCCCCAATATCTTCGGCGTGAACTACGCTCCGGGAATCTATACGACAGTCAATTCGCAGGTGGTCTATACCGTCACGGTCGAGGATGATGCGGGATTTGCACAGTCGTTCGACATCGGACACCGCTTCGCCAACCGTCTCGACGTATATATTCACCCCGCGACGGCTGAAAACGGAAACGGTACGGTAACCGTCGCCGGAGCGTTGTATGACGCTGAACCGTCTTTCCTGACGCACGACCGGGTCGTCTTGTGCCATGAAAAGGGATGCACGCTGACAGCCGTACCCGAAGCCGGATACCGCTTCGAGGGATGGTATTCGGCAGCCGACTACAAGACACGGCTTTCGACCTCGGCTTCGTATGCCTACATTCCGACCTCGCCCGAAGCCGCGATCTTCCCGAAATTCACGGTCAATACCCGGCCGCTCGACGACGGGGGCACGGCCAACTGCTATATCGCGCCGGAATTGAATACCTCCTATTCGTTCGACGCTACGACGATGGGCAACGGCCGTGCGACGACGAACATCCGCCCGGAGCCCCTGCGGGGTGCGGAAGCACGGGTGCTTTGGGAAACGGGCACGATCCGAGGCGCGATCGTTGAAAGCGCGAAACTGACCGGCGACGGACGTATCGTCTTCCGAACCGGCATGACCTATGGCAATGCCGTAATCGGACTTCTCGACAGCCGCGGGGTATGCATATGGTCGTGGCACATCTGGTCGGTGGATTACGATATCGAGGCCACGGCCCAGACCTATGCTTCGGGAGCCGTCTTTATGGATCGCAACCTCGGGGCCCTGGCTACGGACTGCACGCAGGCCGCTGCCAAAGGACTCTATTACCAGTGGGGCCGCAAAGATCCGTTCCCGTATCCGGCGCTGGCCACGGACGCCTACACGCAGGCTCCGACCGTCTATGCTCCGGGATTCGAGTATGCTGAAAGCAATCCCCGAACCTCCGGAACTGAATCGCCTTACGACGTGATGACCCTCGAATGGGCCACAGCGCATCCAACGACCTATATGGACGGTGTATTTTACGAGGATTGGGAAGAGTGGACGTCGGTCGCCGACTGGCTCTACGACCACCACCCGAACCTCTGGGGCAACGTCACGACCGGGAAGAACAATATCAGCCGCACCAGCCATAAATCCATTTACGATCCATGCCCTCCGGGATGGAAAGTGCCCGGTGCTGAGGATTTTGCGGGAATAGAGCGGATAGGCGTATCGGCACCTTATTACGTTACAATCCGCTGTAACAGCACGCAGACGGCGAAAATACCTTTGGGCGGAACATTCTACGAAGGACGTTACGACCGCAACGGGTCGCTCGGAAGGCTCTACACGAACGCTCCGTATTATCTTCACTGGGACGACCTGACCGGCGTGTTCCATGACGTAGCCTGCACCTCGATCCTATTCGATACGAGCAACTACCCGCCGTTCGTCAACACAACGGATTTTTACCGCTATGCCGCCAATCCGGTGCGCTGCATCCGGGAATAAACCGAATTAACTTTCAACAATGAACAAACAACGAATCATACTGTTCCTGCTGCTGTCGGCGGCCTTGTGGGGTCTGCCCCGCAGGGCTGCGGCACAGATCTTCGCCGTAAGGGCCAATGCCCTCGCGGCATGCAGCGCGACGCTGAACGTCGGCGCCGAAACGGCCCTGACGGACAACTGGTCGCTGGAGCTGTCCGGCTATTGGAATCCGGTGCAAACCGCATCCCTCTCGATGAACTTCCATGCCGTGCAGCTCGGCGGCCGCTATTGGTTCTACGAATCCTTCGTCGGGCATTTTCTCGGACAACACCTTACCTATATCAGCTACGATCTCGGAAGCCGGACAAAACGCTATAAAGGTCATGCCTGCGGTCTTGGTGTCAGCTACGGATATGCGTGGATGCTCTCGAAACGCTGGAACGTCGCCGTCGAAGCCGGTGTCGGGCTGTACCACACCCGGGATACGCGCCGTGACCCGACCGTCTCTGACTGGGAGGATGAATACATCTACCATTACCGACGTTGGACGCTGGCGCCGACAAAATTAGAGGTTTCATTCAGCTATCTGTTTTAAGGATGAAAAAACGGAAAATCATAATTGCCGGAGCAATTCTCGGCTGCTGCCTGTGGATGATGTTCGGCTGCTCGGTGGCTGGACGGCTTCAGCGGCATCGGACGACAGCCTCGCTCTCGCAACTTACCCGTACCGAACGGCAGCAGCGGCAGCAGGACAGTCGCCCGCAGGTTGTGAAGTTGCAGCGTGACAGCAATACGTTCTTTCTTGCACCCGTGGATACGCTTGCCGACGGAGAGCGCGTGATGGCGCTTCAGATCGAGCAGGTGACGGTCGTGGC
>OGGZ01001584.1_pt1 | contig 18566 bp, 15 predicted proteins | sample 1571371 | NCBI WGS metagenome assembly OGGZ01 (sample SAMEA2582025, study PRJEB24529) | metagenome | biome: Human gut stool | place: China | collected 2011
TTGCTCAGGAACTTATAAATAAAGTTAAATTATAGTGTTGCGGAATTAAGGTTTTATTAAAAATAGAATGAATCATGAGATCATTTTCTTATATATTATTTCTTTCTTTGATTTGTAATTTTGCTTATGGTCAAGCGATCATAAAAGGAATAAATTATGATGAAAGTAAAGTCCCTGATTTTGTGCTGCCGGATCCTCTTATTTGTAATGACGGACAGCAAGTAACCACTGCGGATGAATGGGAAAAGGTAAGAAGACCGGAAATTTTAGAGATATTTATGTCTAAGGTCTATGGACGGACACCGACTGATAAAATCGATGTGTCTTATACCTTATTGGCTTGTGATCCTAAAGCAATGGATGGTAAAGCAACTTGTAAACAAATATTGTTCACTTTTACAAATGGGAAGAAAACAATAGATGCAATTCTATTATTATATATTCCTAACCATGTACAAGGAAGAGTACCTGTGTTTGTTGGATATAATTTTATGGGGAATCAAACGACAACATTAGAACCATCGATTTACTATTCTCCAGGATTAAGGTTTGTACATGGCAAAGATAGTCCCGTATGGACAAGAGGAGCGCAGAAAAACCGTTGGTGTTATGATAAAATATTAGAACGTGGATATGCTGTAGCGACTATGTGTTATCATGATATCTATCCGGATCGAGCAGAGTTGAGAGATTATAGTGTAGCTTCTCTTTTCCCTGATTATATATCAGGATCCAAAAATCATGATGAGTGGGAAGCAATTGGAGTTTGGGCTTGGGGATCAAGTCGTATTGTTGATTATTTGGAACGTGAGGGAAGAATAGATATGAGTAAAATTGCAATAATGGGACATTCCAGACAGGGGAAAGCTGCGCTTTGGTCTGGAGCTCAGGATTCACGTTTCAAAGTGGTCATATCGAATGATTCTGGTTGTGGAGGAGCTGCCTTGTCAAAAAGAGTTTATGGGGAAAATATTGCTCGCATAACAACTGTTCTTTCTCATTGGTTTTGCCCTGCATTTAGTCAATATGCAGGTAATGAAGAAAATTTGCCTTTTGACCAGCATGAGATGCTGGCTTTAATAGCACCACGCCACCTTTATGTAGCGAGTGCGGAAGGCGATCTTTGGGCTGATCCTAAAGGTGAATATTTATCTGCATATTATACCAATAAAGTTTATGAATTATACAAAATGAAAGGGTTGGACTCACCAGTTCCTCCGGCTGTTCATCAACCAATTATGAATGATGTAGGTTATCATATACGGGCAGGTAAACATGATGTGACAGATTATGATTGGGAGCGCTTTATGGATTTCTGTGATTTACATTTTAAGTAAATTGGATTTCCTGTAAAGATTAAAAAATGGAAATCTTGGATTTTGGTTTCTGAAGGAATATTTATTCATTATTCAACATAGCTTTTCAAAAACTTGATATACCTCTAAGAAACAGCACAGCGTAGGAGGCTAAGCTAGTATCTTAGAGGTATTTTCTATATAAGAATATTTGAATCTATGAATGATGATTTAGAAACAACCATCATACCATCATGCTTCTTGTGTGAAGGTTGAATATCAAGATATACAGCTATGATAGTTCTTATTTCAACTATCATGCAACTATCATAAATCAGCTGTTTAACCATCATTTTGGTCGTTTTTATCGGAAATAGATGTACTTTGGAAGTGTTAAAACAGAATGTTTTTGAGAATGTATAAGCCTTTTTTGCCGGAATAAGGTACTTTGGAAAGCAAAAGACGTTAGTTCTTTTCCTCAAAATACGCGTATCAGGTCCATTTACACCCACATCTGAGCGGTCTTGAGACCTGGGTCTGCAGGGGGGTGACACCCGGATCTCGACAAAAATATATAGCTATATTGCTGATAATAAGCTATATGTTGTGTGTGAAAAAGCTATTATATCTATGATAGTATGATAGTTAAAAAAACATCCATCATGCCTGCTATCATTCTATGTAGAGATTGATATTCATTATATAAAAGGCAAAGCATGATGGTATGACAGTTGTTTTCGCAATCGAAATTCATCTCTTTGCAGAGATATGTACCTCCTTCATGTGAATCGGATTTGTGGATTTTTATAAAACCTCTACCACCCTCTCCAGGGCCATCCCGTGCGATCCCTTTATCAGCACATGATATCCTTCCAAGGGATTTTTGCGCAAGGCTTCGATCAGCTCCTCTGTTGTGGCATAGGTGGTGAAGTCTTTTCCGGCGGCTTTTTGGAAATGTTCGCCGCACAGAAATACTTTATCGTAATTACCTTCCTTGATCCGGGCTACGACTTCGGTATGGAGTTCGTCGCTTGTAGGACCTAATTCGCGCATGTCGCCTAAGATGAGAGCTTTGGGCGAGACAGGCATTGTGGCGAAATTGTCTAAAGCGACTTTCATGCTGCTCGGATTTGCGTTGTAGGCATCGATGATCAGTTCGTTATTTTCAGTCTTTTTCAGTTGTGAACGGTTGTTAGTCGGCTCGTAAGCGGCAATGGCACGGCTGATGCGTTCTGCCGGAATCTTGAAGAAACGGCCAACAGCAACGGCAACTAAGGCATTGTCCAGATTGTAGTTACCGATCAGATGGGTTTCCACTGTGTGGATTTTGCCCTGTTGTTTCCATTCGAAAGTCAGGTAGGGATTGCAGCTGACTACACATCCCCAGGCAAAAGCCGTTTCATCGGAACCGTATGTGACCTGTTCGATTCCATTGGCGATCTCTTTCAGATATTTATTATCCTGATTGATGAATATCTTACCTTTCGTGCGGCGCATATAGTCGTATAATTCACCCTTTGTTTTGATCACACCTTCGAATGAGCCGAAACCTTCCAGATGGGCACGCCCGACATTGGTGATAATCCCGTAGTTTGGCTGTGCTATGTCGACCAACTCTTTGATATCGCCCGGATGGCTGGCTCCCATTTCGATCACAGCCATTTCGTGGTCGTGCGTCAGGCGGAGCAAGGTGAGAGGTACGCCGATATGGTTGTTCAGGTTGCCTTCGGTGTAGAGAAGGTTGTATTTGGTAGACAGGACGGAAGCCAGCAGTTCCTTGGTCGTTGTCTTTCCGTTTGTTCCGGTGATACCGATAATCGGACAGCCGATCACTTTACGGTGGCGGTGCGCTAATTGCTGCAAGGTCGTCAGCACGTTGTCCACAAGGATTGTGCGTTCTCCTATAAAATAATCCGGATTGTCGATTACCGCATACACGCAACCGGATGCCAGCGCCTTTTCTGCATATTGGTTACCATCGAATTTATCCCCTTTCAAGGCAAAGAAAATCGAACCGCGAGGGCAGTTTCGGCTGTCGGTTGTCACTTTCGGATTGTGTATAAACAATTCATATAGTTCAGGAATAGTCATAGTCTTTTTCCCTTTATAATTTCTATGAGAGTTATTTTGCGCAAATGTAGTGATTTAATGTATTTACCTTTATCTTTGTCGGAAAGAAAAATAAGAATGTTACATAAAACGCTCAATATTAGAGGAACGCTTACCTCACTCGATACTCCGCTGGTGATGGGGATTCTGAATGTCACTCCCGACTCTTTTTATGCCGATAGTAGGAAGCAGACGGAAGTTGCAATTGAGGAACGCATACAGGCAATTTTGTCCGAGGGAGGACAGATCATCGACCTCGGAGGTTATTCTTCCCGCCCCGATGCCGCAGAGGGCTCACCGGAAGAGGAGATGAAACGTCTGGCTTTTGCCTTGAAAATACTGAATACGCATTATCCGGATGTGACCCTGTCTGTCGATACATTCCGGGCGGATGTGGCACGTCGTTGCGTCGAAGAATACGGCGTCGCGATAATCAACGATATTTCGGGAGGAGAGTTGGATGCTGGAATGTTTGAGACGGTCGCCCGTTTGCATGTACCTTATATAATGATGCATATGCGTGGAACTCCTCAGACGATGCAGCAACATACCGATTATGCAGATATAATGGAGGAGATTATGCTCTATTTTGCCCGGAAAGTCCGACAGCTCCGTTTGTTGGGAGTGAACGATATTATATTGGATCCCGGTTTCGGTTTCAGTAAGACGGTAGACCAGAATTATACGTTAATGGGACATCTGCGTGAGTTTAAGGATTTCGGTTTACCTTTGCTCGTCGGTGTTTCCCGCAAGAGCATGATTTATAAATATCTGGGTGGAACACCAGCCGACAGCCTGAATGGAACGACAGTCCTGAACACGATCGCTTTGTTGAATGGGACGGATATCCTTCGTGTCCACGACGTAAAAGCCGCAGTAGAAGCAGTCAAACTCGTTTCGAAAACTTTCAATTTTCAACTTTCAACTTTCAACTGTTAATATTATGTGGATGAATTTCGGAATAAAAGACCTGATTGATGTTTTATTGGTAGCCTTCTTCTTGTACCAGACATATAAGCTGATGAAGAATTCCGGAACTCTGGCTATCTTTAGTGGAGTAGTGTCGTTTATTATTGTCTGGATTCTGGTTTCCCAAGTGTTGGAGATGCGTTTGATGGGAGCGATACTCGACAAGTTTATCAGTGTCGGTTTCCTTGTGCTGGTGATTTTGTTTCAGGATGAGATACGTCGTTTTCTGGTGGCGCTCGGTTCGCACAGGGGATGGAAGTTTCTGGGAAAAATATTTTCGAAGAAGAACCATGACAAGGAGAACGAAGGGAAGTTCATTGCCCCGGTTGTCCTGGCTTGCATGAATATGGCGAAGAAAAAGACGGGAGCACTGATATGCATCCAGCAGGATGTCGATCTGACTGTTTATGAGCATACCGGTGAAATGTTCAACGCTGATGCCAATGCCCGCCTGATCGAAAATATATTCTTCAAAAACAGTCCTTTGCATGATGGCGCCATGATCATTGCGGACAACCGTATCAAGGCTGCCGGCTGTATTCTTCCGGTTGCCCAAAACGCTAATTTGCCGAAAGATATGGGATTACGCCATCGTTCCGGCTTGGGAATGTCGCTCGAAACGGATGCACTGGTAATCATCGTTTCGGAAGAGCGCGGGAAGATATCGGTCGCCCATAATGGTAAAATAGAAGTGAACGTTACGGCAGAGGATTTGCAACAAATCCTGTCAGGGGAGAAGGAAGTAACAAATTATTGTTAAATGTTCTGAAACTGATAAGTCTGCATGTAAATCTTTTACTGATTTTGCAAACTCTATATTGCATTTTGCCTACTTTTGTACCCGATTATTGTGATATCTAACTAACAATATAATAAAAACAGATCTTCCGCTATGGACTTAATGCAAGAGATTATTGCACGCGCTAAAGCAAACAAACAGCGTATCGTTCTTCCTGAAGGAACAGAAGAAAGAACATTGAAAGCTGCCGACCGTTTAGTGGCCGACGAAGTTGCAGACATTATCCTGATTGGCAACCCCGCTGAAATCAACAGCCTGGCTGCTCAGTACGGGTTGAACCACATCGGACAAACTACTATTATCGATCCGAAGAATCACGAAAAGAAAGCCGCTTACGCAGACCTGCTTTTCCAGCTGCGCCAGAAAAAGGGTATGACTCCTGAAAAGGCTGCCGTTTTAGTAGAAGATCCTTTGTTTCTTGCCTGCCTGATGATTAAATCCGGCGATGCCGACGGTGAAATCGCTGGTGCACAGAACACGACCGGCAATGTGTTGCGTCCTGCTTTACAGATTATCAAGACTGCTCCGGGTATGAGTTGCGTTTCAGGTGCGTTCTTGATGTTTACAAAGACTCCCCAGTATGGTAAAGAAGGCATTTTGGTATTTGCCGACTGTGCCGTAATGCCGAATCCGACAGCACCAGAATTGGCAAGTATCGCTATTGCTACAGCTGCTACAGCCCGCGATATCGTAGGAATGGAACCGCGTGTCGCCATGCTGAGCTTCTCTACGAAAGGCAGTGCCTCTCACGAGATGGTCGACAAGGTTGTCGAAGCTACCCGTCTGGCAAAAGAAATGGCTCCCGACCTGAAGGTTGACGGAGAATTGCAGGCCGATGCCGCTTTGGTTGAAAAGGTCGCTTCATTGAAGGCTCCGGGCAGCGATGTTGCCGGACAGGCTAACGTTTTGGTATTCCCGACTCTGGAAGTGGGCAATATCGCTTATAAGCTGGTTCAACGTTTGGGTGGCGCTGAGGCTGTCGGTCCGATCCTTCAAGGTATGGCTGCTCCGGTGAACGACTTGTCTCGCGGTTGCTCCGTAGACGATATTTATAAGATGGTAGCGATCGCTTGTAATCAATCCATCGGTTTGAAATCCGCAAAATAATATAATAATCCTAACGACTTAATAATATGAAGATTCTAGTATTGAACTGCGGTAGTAGTTCTATCAAATATAAGTTATTCGATATGACCTCCGGTGAGGTTATGGCTCAAGGCGGTATCGAGAAAATCGGTTTGCCGGGCGCGTTCTTGAAATTGACGGACAAGGATGGCAAGAAGGTGGTTATCGAGAGAGAGATCCCCGGCCATCAAGAAGGCATCGAGTTTATCCTGAGCGTGTTGACCGACGCTACTTATGGCTGCATCAAGGACTATAAGGAGATTGATGCCGTGGGCCATCGCGTGGTACATGGTGGCGAGGAGTTCGCTTCCAGTGTATTGATCAATCAGGATGTAATCAATAAGGTAATCGAGTGCTCTGATTTGGCTCCGCTTCATAACCCGGCTAACTTGAAGGGGGTTCGGGCGATGGAGGCTTTGATCCCGGTTATTCCTCAAGTAGCGGTGTTTGATACGGCTTTCCATCAGACCATGCCGGATTATGCGTATATGTATGGTTTGCCTTACGAGATGTACAAGAAATATGGCGTACGTCGTTATGGCTTCCACGGAACCAGTCATCGATATGTATCCCGTCGTGCTTGCGAGATCTTAGGTGTTCCTTATGAGGATCAGAAGATTATCACGGCTCACGTAGGTAACGGTGGTTCTATCACCGCTATCAAGAATGGTAAGAGCGTGGATACTTCCATGGGCTTGACTCCGGTTGAGGGTCTGTTGATGGGTACTCGTTGCGGCGACGTGGATGCGGGTGCTTTGTCTTTCATCATGGATAAGGAAGGCATGGATGGTGCCGGCCTTTCCGACTTGATCAATAAGAGAAGTGGTGTTGCCGGTCTTTCCGGAATCTCTTCCGATATGCGTGAGATCGAGGCTGCCGTAGCTGCCGGAAATCCGCGTGCGATCATGACCTTGAACGTATATAACTACCGCATCAAGAAATATATAGGCGCTTATGCCGCCGCTATGGGTGGTTGTGATATCTTGGTTTGGACCGGTGGTGTCGGCGAGAACCAATGGGCGACCCGTCGTGCGGTTTGTGAGAACATGGAATACATGGGCATGAAGATCGATGTAGAGAAGAACGAGGGCATGCGTGGCGAGGAGATGGTAATCAGCACTCCGGACAGTAAGGTGACTATCATCGTCGTTCCTACGGATGAGGAATTCATGATCGCTGCCGATACCTTGGAGATCTTAGATAAAAAATAACCAGTAACGTTTCATATAATTTTAGCTAATCCTCGCAGCTTACAAAACACGGGGTTAGTGTTTAGATCGCCCCGACACCGGTTGGGGCGATCTTTTTTATGCGAATATCGGATTATTCGTTACTTTTGCGGAATTACATATTAAATATATACAAAACATGGCTCAATACAAACGTATCTTATTAAAATTAAGCGGGGAGTCGCTGATGGGTGGTAAACAATATGGGATCGATGAGGTCCGCTTGAATGAATATGCGGCACAGATCAAGGAGATCGCCGAGATGGGCGTACAGATCGGTATCGTGATTGGTGGCGGTAATATTTTCCGTGGATTGAGTGGCGCTTCCAAAGGTTTCGATCGGGTAAAAGGAGACCAAATGGGTATGCTGGCGACGGTAATCAATAGCTTGGCGCTTAGCTCCGCATTGGTCGCTCAAGGCGTGAATGCGAAGGTTTTGACCGCTATCCGTATGGAACCGATCGGCGAGTTCTATAATAAATGGCGTGCGATCGAGTTGCTGGAACAAGGTAACGTGGTCATCATGTCCGGCGGTACGGGTAATCCGTTCTTTACTACGGATACCGGATCTTCCTTGAGAGGTATCGAGATCGAGGCGGATGTCATGCTGAAAGGTACCCGTGTGGACGGTATTTACACCGCTGATCCGGAGAAAGATCCTACGGCTACCAAGTTCTCCGATATTACGTATGATGAGATCTATACCCGGGGCCTGAAGGTAATGGACTTGACCGCTACCACGATGTGTAAAGAGAACAACCTCCCGATCATCGTATTCGATATGGATACCAACGGCAACTTGAAGAAAGTGATGAGCGGAGAGAATATCGGGACACTGGTGCATAATTAGTGCCATTAACCGATGACACGGCAGTGCCATGCTGGTGGTACTGTCGTGCCACAGGCATGGCAAGGTTGTGCCAGCCCTGTGGCAAATACGTTAGACCTTTATTCTTGTATATGAAGCATCCCTTTTTACTAGTATGGTTAACCTTGATCGTCTTGTGTGGCTGCACAAGCTCGGGGAAACAGAAGAAGCACGTTATCGGCCTCTCCCAATGTATGCTGGACGATGCTTGGCGGCAAGCCATGATTAACGATATGCGTATCGAAGCCTCCAACTATGATGACGTGGAAATTATTATAAAGGACGCGCAAAACAATAACGAGACACAAATACAACAAATACGAGACTTGATCCGCCAAAAGGTGGATGTCTTGATCATCTCCCCTTACCAATCCGAGCCGATCACGGCAGTTGCCGAGGAAGCGTACCGTGCCGGAATCCCGACGATCATTACAGATCGCAAGGTAAATACCGATCAATACACCTCTTTTGTCGGGGCGAACAATTATGAGATCGGACTAGCGGCAGGCAATTACGCCGCCAATTATCTTCCCCCGAACGCTATTATCTTAGAGATATGGGGACTCACGCAAACCTCCCCGGCGCAAGAGCGACATAAAGGTTTTGTCGATGCCTTGCGAGAAAGGGAGGATCTTTCTTTCCGTAAGATAGAAGGACAATGGCTGGTCGATACCGCCCGGATGGAGCTTCGGAAGTTAGAGCATCCCGAGCAGATAGATTTCGTTTACGCCCATAACGACATGATGGCCATAGCCGCCCGGGAATACTTTATGGCATGGGATTCCATCCGAGGACGGGAGTTGCGGATTATCGGCGTTGATGCCGTGGCGGGAAGATGGACGGATCAATGCCTCTTTCCTCTATCCGACAGGAGGGGAGCAAGTGATTCGCACGGCTATGCGTATCATTCAAGGGGAGCCGGTGGATAAGTTTATCCCTCTTCGTACGGCTCCGGTAGATCATCAGTCTGCCCGCACCTTATTGTTGCAAGCGGACCAACTCCAGAAATATAGGCAACGTATCGAGGCGCAGCGTTCCCGCATCGACGGTTTGTCCGACCGGTTTTATTTCCTGCGAAACTCTTTAGGGGTGATCTCCTTATTGATGATCGGTTTTATCGCCCTTTCCATTTACGCCTTTTACATAAACCGGAAGATGAGGCAGGCGAATCGTAAGCTAATCTCCTTGAACGCGGAGATGAAAGAGGTGACGGCGCAGAAACTCCAATTCTTTACGAATGTCTCTCACGAAGTACGTACGCCCTTGACCTTGATTCTCGCTCCTTTGGATCGCCTGATAATCTCCTTGCGGGAATCTCCTTACGCCTCGGATCTCGGGTTGATCCAGAAGAACGCCAACCGTTTGTTGCGTGTGATCAATCAGATCTTGGACTTCCGGAAGGTGGAAGGCAAGCAAGAGAAACTAGCGGTACGGGAAATCGATTTGGTCCCTTTCGTTGGCGAGATCAAATCTTATTTTGACAGTATGGCCTCGGTACGTGCGATCGCCTATACGTTCACTTCTTCGATAAAACAATGTACGCTATGGATCGATCCGGACCTGTTGGAGAAGGTATTTGTCAATCTTCTCTCGAACGCCTTTAAGTTTACGCCGGAGGGAGGTAGCGTGCGGATAGAGCTGACAGAAGAGGAGGATCGGGTTTTTATACAGGTTATCGATACGGGAAGTGGTATCCAACCCGGTAACCTTCCGCATTTGTTTGACCGTTTCTATACGGAGGATCGGTCGATGGGAACTGGGATCGGATTACATTTGGTAAAGGAATATATACATATGCACGGAGGGGAGATCCGTGTGGAGAGCGAGCCGGGACAAAGGACTACCTTTACGGTTTGTCTGCGGAAAGGAAAGGCGCATTTCGAGGATAGCGACCTGATGGAAACGTCCGTATCCCATCAAGCCTACGAAGCCTCCCGGTTGGACGATTCGGAAACCCATAAGATGCTTTCCAAAACCTATCCTTATACGATACTTATCACCGAGGATGACGATGAGGTTCGCTGCTTTTTGGAACGTGAGCTTAGCCCTCATTTCAAGACCCGGACGGCCGCGAACGGGAAAGATGCCTTGCGGGTATTGGAAGAGGAGGAGATATCATTGGTAGTAAGCGATGTGATGATGCCGGAGATGAATGGTTTCGAACTTTGCCGGATGATCAAGTCGCAACTTCCCTTTAGCCATATCCCGGTGATCTTATTGACCGCCTTGACCGATGAGCGCCAACGGATTTTCGGGATTACCGGCGGAGCGGACGATTATATACAGAAGCCTTTCCATACGGATTACGTGAAGATCAAGATTATCCACCTATTGCAAGAGCGCCAGAAGTTACGGGAACGTTTGTTGGAGAAGTTGCGGGATAATAAGCTCCTTCTGTCCGAGCCGGAGAAGGTGGAGAGCATCGATGACGCCTTTCTGCGTAAGTTCGCGGAACAGATCGAGGCCGTTTACGCGGACCCCGAATATAATGTGGAGAAACTAAGCGAGACCTTGGGATTATCCCGGGGGCACCTTCACCGGAAGATCAAGGAGCTTACCGGAACCGCACCCGTCGAGTTCTTGCGTACCTATCGCTTGAATAAGGCGACCCAGTTGTTGAGGCAGAACGCGTACACGGTGAGCGAGGTCGCTTACCGAACCGGTTTCTCCTCACCCGCTTACTTCTCCAAATGCTTCAAGGCGGTCTACGGGGTTACGCCTACCGAGTATCAATAACATTTGTACGATCTTTATCACAAATGTCATATCTCCTCACCTTTAAGGGATAAGTGTTTTTCTATCCGGAAGAATCCTATTAATTTTGGCGGAGAATCAAACAATATTATCCTTTAATCCGTTCGTTTATGAAACAACAAACAAAGAGACTTCTGAAGAGTTTATGTATGGCTGTCGGTATCATTTTATTGAGCGCGGTCGATCCGTTGGCCGGATATGCGGCAGAACGTACTATAGATATAAAGCATCTGGGCGAAGGGCAAAGCATTGTCCGTGTGGATGCGCGAGCCAAATATTTGTTGCTTCCGGTCGAGGAGTCCTCGCCGGAATCCAAGTTGTATATGATTGTCGATAATGACGTGGTACGGACTTTCAATGTTCGTTTGGCGGTGAATAAGGTGGATTATTTCGTTCCGGTAGATCTCTCGGGGTATGCGGATAAGCATATCTCCTTCAACTTCCAGCTTGCCCCGGAATCGGCTCTTTGCTGGAAAGAGATGAAGCTATCCGATCAGTTTGATTCGTCTAACCGGGAGAAATTCCGTCCGGCCTATCATTTCTCGCCGGCTTGGGGATGGATGAATGATCCGAACGGCATGGTGTACAAGGATGGTGAGTATCATTTGTTCTATCAATACAATCCGTATGGCTCGATGTGGGGGAATATGCACTGGGGGCATGCGATCAGCAAGGACTTGATTCATTGGGAGCATCAACCGGTGGCGATCGCCCCGGATGCCTTGGGTACGATCTTCAGCGGTAGCTGTGTGGTGGATAAGGATAATACCGCCGGTTTTGGCGCTGGCGCTATCGTGGCTTTCTATACCTCGGCCAGCGACCGGCAAGTGCAGAGTATGGCCTATAGCTTGGACAACGGCCGGACGTTCAAGAAATATGACCGGAATCCGATCCTTACTTCTACGCAACGTGATTTCCGCGACCCGAAAGTCTTCTGGCATAAGGAATCCAATAAATGGATCATGGTGCTCGCCGTAGGGCAGGAGATGCAACTCTATTCTTCTCCCAATTTGAAGGACTGGACGTATGAGAGCAGCTTCGGGGAAGGACAAGGAGCGCATGCGGGCGTTTGGGAATGCCCGGACTTGATCGAGCTTCCGGTGAAGGGTACGGAATTGAAGAAGTGGGTCTTGATCTGTAATATCAATCCCGGCGGTCCGTTTGGCGGCTCCGCTACCCAATATTTCGTAGGTACGTTCGATGGGAAACAGTTCGTGAATGAATCTCCGGCCTTGACCAAATGGATGGATTACGGCAAGGATCATTACGCTACGGTAACTTGGAGTAACGCTCCGGAGGACCGGAAGATCGCCTTGGCTTGGATGAGCAATTGGGAATATGCGAATAACGTGCCGACCTTGCAATACCGGAGCGCGAACTCGGTTCCTCGCGACTTGGCTCTTTATACGAAAAACGGACAGACGTATTTGAGCAGTACCCCGTCTCCCGAAATGTTGAAATTGAGAGGTAAAGCCCAGAAGAAAGGAACCTTCAAGGTAGACCGTTCCCATGAGGTCAATCCGATACTTTCCGATCATACGGGAACCTATGAGATCGAGATCAAGTTTAAGAATAACGGAGCCGATATCATGAGTTTCCAGTTGTTTAACTCGAAAGGTGAGGAAGTGGAGATGCATTATAATCTTCTGGATAATACGTTCACGATGGATCGCCGTAACAGCGGGGCTACGGATTTTAGCAAGACATTCGCCACGGCTACCTCGGCCCCGATCTCCGCCGCTAAGGAATATACCTTACGTTTGTTGGTAGACAATTGTAGCATAGAGGCCTTCGACGGGAATGGAGAGTTTGTCATGACCAACCTAGTCTTCCCGGAAGAGCCGTATAATCGCATTAGCTTCAATGCGAAGGGAGGAGCGTTCACGGTTACGTCATTAACCATTTATCCCTTCAAATAATTAAAAACAAAATATATCATGGAAAAGAGTAAACCTGTAGTAGTAGGCATTGGTGAATTGTTGTGGGATGTTTTCCCGGAAGTGAAGAAAGCCGGTGGAGCGCCGATTAATTTTGTGTATCACGCTACCCAATTAGGAGCGGAAGGTTATGCGATCAGTGCCGTGGGCAACGACGTGTTCGGAACCGAGATTATTCAGGAATTGGATAAGAACGGTATCGATAGTAATTATATCAGTACGGTGGAATATCCGACCGGAAGCGTGATGGTAGAGCTAAAGAACGGCATCCCTTCCTATACGATCATCGAAGGTGTGGCATGGGATCATATCCCTTTTACCCAAGCGTCTATCGATTTGATGAAACGTGCGGACGCCGTATGCTTCGGAACATTGGCGCAACGTGCCGCGGAATCTCGTGAGACGCTTCGTACCTTACTTTCTTATATGCCTAGTCATGCCTTGCGCTTTTTCGATATCAATATCCGTCAGCATTTCTATTCGAAGGAATTGATCGAATCGTTGCTCGAATTGGCGAACGTATTCAAGATCAATGATGAGGAATTGGAAATGCTTCGCCCGATGTTTGGTCTGGAAGGCACGATAGAGGATATGTGTCGCTGGTTCATGAAGAAATATGGTTTGCGCTATTTGGTACTTACGGCCGGGGCGGAGTATAGTACGATCTTTTCCGAGGAGGAGGTCTCTACGATTCCTACCCCGAAGGTACAGGTGGTAGATACGGTAGGCGCCGGCGATTCTTTCTCCGGGGCGTTTATTTCATCGATCTTAACCGGAAAACCTTTACGTGAGGCACATGAGAAAGCGGTAAAAGTAGCCGCTTATGTTTGTACGCAGAGTGGCGCATGGCCTGCTTACCCTAAAGATTTATAAGCCATGAGCGAGAAGACTTCATCCTTGAAATTGATTCCCGTGATGTTGGCGTTCTTCGCCATGGGATTCGTGGACTTAGTGGGAATCGCCTCTAATTACCTGAAAGCGGATTTAGGCTTGAGTGATTCGGAGGCGAATATCTTCCCGTCGCTCGTGTTCTTCTGGTTCTTGATCTTCTCCGTCCCGACGGGGATGTTGATGAACCGTATCGGGCGGAAGAAGACCGTGTTATTGAGCTTGATCGTAACGTTTCTTTCGCTAATGATCCCGATCTTCGACGACGCATATATGGTCATGTTGATATCCTTCTCCCTGTTGGGTATCGGCAACGCTTTGATGCAGACTTCCTTGAACCCGTTATTATCGAATATCGTAAGCGGGGATAAGCTAGCTAGTTCCTTGACGTTTGGCCAGTTCGTGAAGGCGATCGCCTCCTTCTTGGCGCCTTATATCGCCATGTGGGGTGCTACCCAAGCGATACCGTCGATGGAACTCGGTTGGCGTGTCTTGTTTCCGGTCTATATGGTGATCGCCGTGATCGCTATCCTGCTATTGGGAGCTACCACTATCCACGAGACCAAAGAGGAGGGGCGGCCCTCCACCTTTGGCGAATGTCTGGCTTTGCTGGGCAAGCCTTTTATCCTGCTTTGCTTTATCGGTATCATGTGCCATGTGGGGATCGATGTAGGGACGAATACGACCGCCCCGAAGATCTTGATGGAACGTCTAGGCATGACGTTGGCCGACGCAGGCTTCGCCACGAGCCTCTATTTCATATTCCGTACGGCGGGATGCTTCTCCGGGGCTTTTATCTTGCGAAAAGTCTCTCCGAAAGGATTCTTCGCCTTTAGTGTTTTCTTGATGTTATTGGCGATGATCGGTTTGCTGCTATTTCATTCGAAAGAGATCATCTATGCTTGTATCGCCTTGATCGGCTTTGGAAACTCGAACGTCTTCTCCATTATTTTCGCCCAAGCCCTGCTTTCTATGCCGAATAAGCAGAATGAGGTGTCCGGTTTGATGATTATGGGACTGTTTGGCGGCACGATCTTCCCGATCTTTATGGGCGTGGCATCCGATATGTTGGCTTCTCAAGTAGGAGCAGTGCTGGTGTTGTGCGTGGGCGTAGCCTACTTACTATTCTTTACGCCTAAGTTAAGTAAACAGTGACGGCGATAAGCTTTTATACGGTATTATAAATCTTTTGTTAGGGAGTATTTTAATTATATGTTTGCGAAGTTGGAAATCTTTATTACTTTTGTTAATTAAAAGATTCGCAAACAAAAAACGTATATTTATGATAGATACGAAACAATTGATCAAAGCAGGGGAAGAGAAGATGACGTTCGCCATTGAGTATCTGGACGAGCAATTGTCTCACATTCGGGCTGGTAAGGCTAATCCGAAAATCCTCGATTGTGTGAAGGTAATGTATTATGGGGCGCCTGTTCCTCTTACTAACGTGGCTACGGTGACGGTTCCGGACGCACGGACTATCATGATCACTCCGTGGGAGAAGAAGATCATCCGCGATATTGAGAAAGGTATTCTGGATTCTGAGTTAGGTATCACGCCGGAGAATAACGGTGAGGTGATCCGCTTAGGTATTCCTCCGTTGACTGAGGAGCGTCGCCGTCAATTGGTGAAACAATGTAAGCAGGAGGCGGAGAACGCGAAGATCAGCGTTCGTAACGCTCGTCGTGACGCTATTGAGGCTTTGAAGAAAAGCATCAAGTCTGATGGGGTTCCCGAGGACGTAGAGAAAGACGCCGAGGCAGAGGTTCAGAAAATCCATGATAAGTTTATCAAAAAGATCGATGAGCTTTACGCCGCTAAAGAAAAAGAAGTAATGACCGTTTAAATAATTGAAAGTTGAAACTTGAGAATTGAGAATTAAGGAACCCCATTGAGTCCTTATTCCAATTCTCAATTTCCAATTCTCAATTTTCAATTCTCATGAGGGGACTGGTAATAAAAAACACAGGTAGTTGGTATACGGTCCGTACGGAAGACGGGCGAGATATAGAGAGTAAGATCAAGGGGAACTTTCGTCTGAAAGACATAAAGAGTACCAATCCGGTCGCGGTAGGAGACCGTGTCGTAATCGATATTAATAAAGAAGGAACCGCTTTTATTACAGAGATCGAGGAGCGTAAGAATTATATCATCCGCCGTGCCTCTAACTTATCGAAGCAAGCGCATATTATCGCCACGAATTTGGATCAGGCGATGCTGATCGTTACGGTGAATTATCCTATAACAACAACGATATTTATCGATCGCTTCTTGGCGACCGCCGAGGCTTATCGTGTCCCTGTTAAATTAGTTTTCAATAAGATTGATCGTTATAATAATGAGGATCAAAGGGCGTTGGAGAATTTAATCGAGTTGTATACCTCGATTGGCTATCCCTGTTCGACGCTATGTGCCCGGACCGAGGAAGGTTTGGATGCCTTGAAAGCGGATCTAAAAGATAAGATTACGCTTTTGTCCGGCCATTCGGGTGTCGGAAAATCCACGATTATCAATAAACTGGTGCCGGGGGTGAATCTCCGTACCGGTGATATCTCCGAATATCATAACAAAGGTATGCATACGACCACCTTTTCCGAGATGATTCCTCTTCCCGGGGGAGGCTATTTGATCGATACTCCGGGTATCAAAGGATTTGGAACGATCGAGATGGCGGACGCTGAGATCTCCCATTATTTCCGGGAGTTGTTTAAATACTCGGAAGAATGCCGTTTCAATAACTGCACGCACCGTCATGAACCGGGCTGCGCCGTCATTCAGGCCGTTAACGATGGGCTAATCAGCGAGTCCCGCTATAAAAGCTATCTAAGTATCTTGGATGATCGCATGGAAAGCAAGTACCGGGAAGAATTCTAACACATTATTATAACATCAAACGGCCGGCAGGCTCATACCGGTGATTTTACGGTATAGATCGAGCGCATATACATCGGTCATGCCGGAGATATAATCGAGTACGCATTGTATCTTGCCATATGTAGTAGGAGCGTTTGTGTCGTATTGCTCCGGTATCCGTTGTAAGAGCAGTTTGCTGTAAGCATGCTCTTGGTTCATCACGGCCTCGGTCAAGCTGTCGATCAGATGGCTGAAAATATGATAACCGGCTAATTCAATGTCGAGCACTTCTTTTGCCTTATATATTTTCTTGTATGCTGTAGCCGAGCAATTAGCGTAAGCCTGTTTGGCTTGATCGCATATGTTACTGATTAACGGAGTGCTGTAGGTACCATTGAGGATGCTTTCCTCGTTCTCTAAAAAGACACGGGAACATTCATCCACTAATAGCCCGATAATACAAGAACGCAGATAGGCGATTTGCTCATTGGTATCGTCTACCATATGCATGACCTTGCGGATATGCTCCAACCGCTCTCCTTCGAAAAATCCCAATAATAGCTGTATGGCCTCTTCGGTGGTCAGGATATGCAGTTTGCAAGCATCTTCTATATCCATTATTTGATAGCAGATATCGTCTGCCGCCTCTACTAAATAAACTAACGGGTAACGAAGAAATTTGTCTGGGGCTTCCGGGCTATGTCCGATCCCTAGCTCTTGGGCGATTTGCAGATAACTTCCCTCCTCCGATTGGAAAAAGCCGAATTTCCCTTTCTTTCCTGAATAGATGGATGCGTAAGGATATTTGATGATAGAGGCTAATGTGCTATATGTTAAGGCAAATCCCCCTTTTCTGCGTCCAATGAACTGATGGGTCAACAACCGCATGGCGTTTGCGTTACCTTCAAAATGGACGAAGTCTTCCCAGCGTCCCCGTTCCTTCCGTACTTTCTCTTCTAGTTTTCGCCCATTCCCTTCGGAGAAGTAAGCGGAGATCGCTCTCTCTCCGGAATGCCCGAATGGAGGGTTTCCCATATCATGGGCAAGGCAAGCGGCTGATACGATGGAACCTATCTCTGGGAAGTTGATACTGCCGTCCGGATATTTTTGCATAAGTCCTTTCGCTACGTTATTACCCAATGAACGTCCTACGCATGATACTTCCAGACTATGTGTAAGTCGGTTATGTACAAAGATACTTCCCGGAAGGGGGAACACCTGTGTCTTGTTTTGTAGTCTTCGAAAAGGGGATGAGAAAATCAAACGGTCATAGTCACGTTGGAAATCAGTTCTCTCATGTTTCCGCTCGTGATACTCTTCCATTCCGAAACGCTTGCCGGATAATAGCTGGGTCCAGTTCATAGTCAATACATTAATATATATATATCGCAAATGTAGAGATAATCTGTGCAAATCATTGAATATTTGTGGAAGAAATTAGAGTTAATGGTTAATTTCCTGACTGAGTTGTTTTCGAAGCTTGTAAATAAAGCTGTAATTTTATTCCAAGATGATAGTCAGATAGCGATTGGATGTTATAGGAGGAAGAAGATAATGAAGGAAAATTATGTTAATTGAAATTTGTTGTTAGTTTCATTAGAACTAAATCAAATTAACATATTTAATTTATTGAGGCATGATGAAAATTTGACTATGTGTTATCGCAAACACCTGAAAAAGTGAGGAACATACTGATTTTTGTCACGTTTTAACTTGTATGTATAGTTATTATATATATAT
>OGGZ01001586.1_pt1 | contig 18548 bp, 20 predicted proteins | sample 1571371 | NCBI WGS metagenome assembly OGGZ01 (sample SAMEA2582025, study PRJEB24529) | metagenome | biome: Human gut stool | place: China | collected 2011
TAATACCTATTGAAAACTTAAAAAGGGGGCTTTGTGAAAAGACCCCTTTTTTATTTGCTGCATAATGGTTCTTCCGGTGTTAAATTTCACCTATTTATTGGTCAATATGTAAGATTTCTGTATTTATTAGCTTATATTAGCAACTTTCTTTTAAGTTAATGCTTAACTTTGTTCCCTCATAAAAATAGCGGTGAAAAGAATGAAGACAAAATATATCAAGTCGTTTCTACTATTTTTGTTATTAGGATGCTGCATTTCGGTGTCAGCTCAAAATATACAAGGCGTTGTAACAGACTCATTGACGAATGAACCCATACCCTACTTGTCAGTCTTTTATGAAGGAAAAGGCGTAGGAAGTATTACCGATAATGATGGAAATTATAAGGTCGAAACCCGTAAAGGCTGGAATAAACTCACCTTTTCGGCGGTGGGATATGTAACAAAAGTGGTGAATATAATTCCCGGCGTCACCAAGAACCTGAATGTGAGGATGAGACCGGATGATATCATGCTGGACGAAGTGGTGGTGAAGCCCAAACGAGAGAAATACTCCCGTAAGAATAATCCGGCAGTGGAACTGATGAAGAAGGTGATCGCTCATAAAAAGAATAATAAGCTGAGCGAGAACGATTACTATCAGTACAATAAGTATCAGAAGATCACGATGTCACTGAATGATGTGACTCCCGAGATGCTGGAAAAAGGCATGTATAAAAAGATGCCTTTCCTGAAAGACCAGATCGAACTTTGTGAGGAAACCAATAAATTCATCCTTCCTATTTCGGTGGACGAGACCGCTTCGCAGAAAATTTACCGTAAACATCCCAAGAGTGAGAAGACCATTATCAAAGGAATGAGCTCTACGGGGGTGAACGAGCTGTTTGCAACGGGAGATATGCTGAGCACGGTGCTGAAGGATGTATTTACGGATGTGAATATTTACGACAATGATATCCGTCTGTTGCAGTATCCTTTCATCAGCCCTATTTCGTCCAGTGATGCCATCTCTTTTTATAAGTTTTACATTATGGACACCACATTCGTGGACAAGGACAAGTGTTTCCATCTCACCTTCGTTCCCAATAACTCGCAGGACTTCGGTTTTACGGGGCATCTTTACGTATTGGCCGACTCGTCTTATACGGTGAAGAAATGTACAATGAACCTGCCCAAGAAATCGGGGGTGAACTTTGTAGACAATATGGATATTATTCAGGAGTTCGAGCAATTGCCCAATGGGGAGTGGGTGTTGAAAACCGATGACATGATTGTGGAGATGACCTTGATGAAGATCATGCAAGGATTCCAGATACGAAGGACTACCCGTTACTCTGATTATGCCTTCGATGAGCTTCCGCAGCAACTTTTCAAGCGTAAGGGGGCCGAGATCAAAGAGGCGGACGCCATGATGCGCGGAGACGATTTCTGGAATCAATACCGGCCGGTTCCGCTTACGCAGACCGAGAGTTCTATGGATATGCTGGTAAAGCGTCTGGAGCAGATGCCGGGATTCAAATATGTGATTTTTGTATTGAAGGCGTTTATCGAGAACTTTGTGGAAACCGGGACCAAGGAGCATCCCAGCAAGGTAGATATCGGTCCGGTAAACACCATGATCTCCAATAACTATATCGACGGATTGCGTCTGCGTATGAGCGCGCAGACCACGGCCAACCTGAATCCGCATCTGTTCTTCAAGGGATATTACGCTTACGGATTCAAGGATCATCGTTCCAAGTATATGGGTGAGGTGGAATACTCTTTCAACAAGAAGGAATACCTGCCGCGCGAGTTCCCGAAGAACTCCATCACGTTCAGCTATCAGTATGATGTGATGTCTCCCACGGATAAGTTCCTGAAGACAGATAAAGACAACGTGTTCGTATCTTTCAAGACTTCTACGGTAGACCAGATGTCCTACGTGCGGAATATCGCCTTGAAGTATGAGAACGAGACACAGTTTGGCCTGAAGACCACGGTGGAAGTGAAACACAGCACAGACGAGCCTACCGGCGGTCTGGCCTATATAACCAATGATGACCAGAAAACGTTGGTTCCTGAGATTCAGACCATGGAAGCCTCCCTGGCCTTCCGTTACGCTCCGGGTGAGACATTTGTCAATACCAAGCAACGCCGTATTCCGGTTTCTTTTGACGCTCCGGTATTTACGCTGTCGCACACGGCCGGTTTCAAGGGCGTGCTGGGCGGAGAGTATAACTATAACTTGACAGAGATCGGGCTGTACAAGCGTTTCTGGTTCTCGTCATGGGGTAAGATCGACATGTTCGTGAAAGGCGGTGCGCAGTGGAACAAAGTTCCGTTCCCGTTGCTGATCATGCCGGCGGCCAACTTGTCCTATATCCTGCAGCGCGAGACTTTCAACTTGATTAATAATATGGAGTTCCTGAACGACCGTTACGCCTCTCTGGATGTATCGTGGGATTTGAACGGTAAGATTTTCAACCGTATTCCTTTGCTGAAAAAACTGAAGTGGCGTGAGGCTATCGGCTTCAAGATGCTGTATGGTCATTTAACCGACAAGAACAATCCGATGAAGCATCCGGGTGACAGCGAGCTTTTCCTGTTCCCGACCCGTGACGGACGTCCTACCAGCTTTGTGATGGATCCGAAGACCCCGTACATGGAATGCTCTGTGGGTATTCACAATATTTTCAAGATATTGCACATAGACTATGTCCGCCGTCTGAATTATCTGGATCATCCCGATGCGAACAAATGGGGCGTGCGGTTTATGGTGATGATGACGTTCTGATGCAAGGAGAGCTCTGATGGTGTGTGAAATGAAGAAACCGAGGTAAGAACTTGTATCGTTCAAATAAAAAGTTTATCTTTGTTCCAGTACCTAAAGTTGGTGAAAAGTATGTTATGCTTAGATGAATGTAAGGCAAAGTTAGTTAGTTTCAAACAATGTTTTGGGCATGAGTTTGGAATTAAATCAATTGGTATCTTCGGTTCGGTTGCACGTCAAGAGAACAGGGAAGATAGTGATTTGGATATTGTTGTAGATATTGATAATCCTACTTTATCCACTATGTACACTTTGAAGACTGTTTTGACGGAAATGTTTCATTGTGAAATTGATTTAGTGCGTTTCCGTTCCTCACTGCCTCCATTTTTGAAACAGAATATTGAAAAAGAAGCCATTTATGTATAAAGGAGGACGACTAACCATTTGCGACAGGTTAACCCAGATAAAAGAATCCATTTACTATATACAGCAATGGAGTAAAGAAATAAATTGTGCTGATGATTTTTTAGCCTCCATGGATAAAGTGATGGTGTTCAATGCATGTGTTATGCGCCTTCAAGTAATAGGTGAACAGGTAGGAAAGTTGTTGTTTTTACAACCATCACCGCTTTCTGAATATAAGGAAATTCCTTGGTTGGCTATTTATGATATGCGCAATCTTATTTCGCATGAATATAGTAATGTAGACGAGCAGATAGTATTTACTACTATAAAGAATGACCTTATAGAATTGGATAAGGTTATTACAGTCCTATTGAATAAATATTTGTAAAACTTGAATCTTTTATTGTGATTACGAAATATACCCATCTCTTATTTTCTTATCAAAAGTAAGTTTTCCTATTTTTTAAGCGCTTTTATTGTGTAATACACAATTATAGTGTATCTTTGTGCCCTCAAAAAGTTTCTAAATTCCTTTTATATAAAGGGTAAAGAACCTTTTTTGAGGGTATAAACATGTCTATAAAAAGCAGACAGAAAAGACGTCTTCGGACGAAAGAAACAACAAATAAAAGATTTCAGAAATACAAAATGAAATCTGTGTAAAAAGCTATTTATCAGCCAGTTATAAACACTGTGCTGATATGGTCTTCCAGTATCGGTCAGCGTGGATTTCTGACGATAAACCTCATGAAAAAGCTATCCCATCAGTTTGATAAACCGAAGCGTTCTGTGGCATCTCCCGAAGCGTTGGAGGCTTTGCGGAATAACAATGCCGTGCGTTGGTATGTGTTGTCGCTTCCCGACTGTCATCGGGGAGGAGTGCGCGGTTTGCAACGGGAACAGGACCGCCGCATACAGGCAGGCGAGCCCTCATTCGGCTTTTTTGCTCCTTCCTATCAGGAAGTGAGGCGTATAGACGGCAAATTCGTCAATACCCAGCGTCCCTTACTCTTCAACTATGTATTTGTCCGTGCTTCCGAGCGTGATGTTTTCCAACTGATGCAACGTTTTCCTGTACTCAGTTTCCTGCCTCGGGTGAGGGAACGGAAGCGGGAGTATTTTCCCTACCTTTCCGATGCCGCAATGGAGAATTTGCAGTGGGTGGCCCGTTCTTATTCCAATACACTTCCTGTTTATATACCCCAGCCGGATGGTTTGCGCAAGGGCGACCGGATACGCATTACCGAGGGACGGTTTAAGGGGGTGGAGGCGACTGTTGTCATTCAGCCGGGAGCCGGTCGAAAGGATGTGATGGTATGTGTGGAGAACTGGATGTGGGTTCCGCTGCTGCGTGTGATGCCGGGTGAGTATGAGGTAATTGCCCTGAATGATGAGGACAAGCATGTATATACCCGTCTGGACAATGACTGTATGTTGAATGGTTTGCACAGTGCTCTTCAGCGTTATCACAGTGTGGAGGGGGTGAGTGAGGAAGATCGTTCCCTGGCTGCCAGGGCGTTGAAAGAATATGGCAATCTCCGGATGGATACGGATGTGATGCGTTGCAAGCTTTATGCCATTTTGCTGCCGGCTTATACTATATTGGGTATGGAAGAAGAGGCGGCAAAGCTGGTTGGCGTTATGCAGACTATGCTTCCTCTCGTCAAGGCGGAGCAGTCGCGTGCACTTGCTGTGGTTACACTTTATGGTTGTACGGATAGCAGTATCTATTATCATTTGGCGCACGAGGCGGTTGATCCGTGGAAGAAAGAGGAAAAGCCGAAAAAGAGTAAGCAGCAGCTGATCAACCGGTTGGATGATTATGATCGGTGGTTGAGGCATTGAAATGGCTTTGTAGCTGGTAAGAACAGTGTTGTGAATTAAAAACAGGTTGAATCGCTAGGATAAGTGAAATATAATTTGTTCTTTTGTTTGCAATAAAAACTAGAGAATATGAAATCAGAACCTTTTAACCCAGTCCAGTTACACTTGTTAAAGATGTTTTCTTATGCTAAAGGCGAGCGTGCCTTGGAAGAAATACGTAAATCTTTGACAGCCTACTTTGCTCAAAGAGTAGAGGAGGATATGGATAAGTTGTGGGATGAAGGTCTGTGGGATCAGGATAAGAATGAGGCTATATTGAAAGAACATTTGAGAGTGCCTTATAATGATTGATATAGTATTGGATGCTAATTGTCTGATTTCATATATTTCGTTAAAAAGTTGTTCAATGAATACGTTGAAAGGCTTAGGTTCTGATATTAAGTTAAGATCAATAAAACAAGTGTCTGCTTCTTTACTAGCTGATGATGATGTGCCAGATACTCTTCTCGATTGGACCTCAGAATTTGCAGGACAATGGGAAGATGATCGTACGGCAGATGAGGTTATTGAGGATATACGTGGTGCAAGGACTTCGAATAGGGAAATACAACAATGAAAATCATCAAAGCATTTGCTTCCCTTTTGCTTTCTTGACCTTATTCTAGTGCATTCAGTGCCCAAATAACAGTTATATATTTATAATGGCGAAATCAGTAAAAGCGAATTATCTATTTAATCTGATAAATTCCGCTTCCCAACTCTTATTTCCACTCATTACTTTTCCTTACGCTTCTCGTATAATGATGGCGGATGGTATAGGACAAGTGAACTTTTTTCAATCCATTATTTCCTATATCAGCTTGTTCACTTGTTTGGGTATTCCGATGTATGCTATACGTGAGGTAGCTAAAGTACGGGATAATCCGGAAAAAATGACACGGATTACAGTTGAAATATTATTGTTACATGCCTTTCTTACTCTTTTGGGTTATATGGCTGTTGCTGTCATTTGCTTGACGGTAACTAAGGTGCAAACCGATATACCTTTGTTTCTTCTGCTCAGTGCCACCATTTTTTTTACGGCGATAGGTTGCGAATGGTTTTATCAAGGAATAGAAGATTTTAAATATGTTGCTATTCGTGGGATGGTAGTAAAGACCATCTCCGTTATATTACTGTTTCTGCTGGTAAAGTCAAAAGAGGATATTTTATGGTATGGAGCTTATTCTGTTTTAGGTGTACTGGGAGGAAATATTTTTAATTTTGTCCGTTTAAGAAAATATCTGCATAAGGATATGATTGAATTTAGGGCGTTGCATCCTTTCAGTCATTTAAAACCGGCTATACATATTTTTGCTTTTAATGTCATTGTTAGTATTTATCTTCAATTAAACAATGTATTATTGGGTTTTATGAAAGATGCTGAGGCTGTGGGATATTTTACGGCTGCAACTAAAATTCTAGTCATAACTATGAGTCTTTCTAGTTCTTTGGGAGCGGTAATTATGCCACGCACTTCCAATTTGATAGCTGAAAATAAGATGGATGAATTTAAGGTCTTGATTCAGAAATCATACGATTTTATTTTAGCTTTGGCAATGCCCTTGACTGTGGGATTGATATTTACTAGTCCTAGTGTTATTCTATTGTTAAGTGGTGAAAGTTTTGCCCCAGCTATATTAACTTCACAAATAGTAGCTTTGAATATTTTAATGGTAGGCATCTCGGGTGTAATGGGGCTTCAGGTGCTTTATCCGATGGGTAGAATAAATATTGTTATTCTTTGCACATTCATAGGTGCGGTAGTGAACGTGGTGTTGAATGTATTACTGATTCCTGTTTATGGACATAATGGTACGGCAGTGGCTTATATGTTGGCGGAAGTAGCTGTTACTGTTTCCATGTTCATTATTGGGAGAAGGTATATTCCTATTCAGTTTTTTAAGAAAGAACATTTGCATTATGTGTTAGGAAGTGTTGTGATGGGAGGCTGTTTGTATATTCTTTCACAATTCTATTTAGGAAGTATGAAAACATTAGTGGTTATGATTATTGCTGGTTGTTTAGTTTATACTCTCATATTATTAGTATTGAAAAATTCTATTAGTGCATTGTTTTTTGAAATGATAAAAAGATCATTTATAAAAAGAGAAGTCTTTAAAAAAAAAATGGGATGTAGATAATGAATATAAATATGTTATGATATATAGGTATTAGGTAATATTTTGTATGATGGTAAAAAAAATACCAACTTATAATACTATATCTTTGAAATAGTTATAATTAGGCATATCTGTTTTGTGTTAAATTTGAAAATAAAATTTCTTTTTTAATGTTTGTATATGGCTAAAAATAAAAATGAACATTTTTGAATAGAATATTATAATGAATTTTAAGTAGAAAAATGGTTGATGAAAATATTTATAGCAGGTTAAAGAAGATACAAATTTTAGTCTGTGCACATAAAAAAGACCCCAATATAAGGAACGAATATCCCTATAAAGCAATACAAGTGGGAAAAGCTCTTCATCCCAAAGAATATTTTGGCTATTTGTGTGATAATGAGGGAGATAATATTAGTGAAAAAAATTCCAGTTATTCAGAGTGGACGGCATTGTATTGGGGGTGGAAAAATATTCATGATACTAAATATTTGGGACTGTGTCATTATCGTCGGTATTTTGATATAGACATAACTGACGAGAGTATAGAGAAAATAATGAAAAATTGTGATATGATTGTCATAAAGCAGACTTATCCAATGATTTCAAAATCTGAACGTCCTTTAAATCTTATGATTCAAACCTCAAAAGAGGATTATTATATTTTTCTTGATACGTTACTTGAAATCCATTCAAGTTATAAACGGGAGATATTGAATTATTTTTATAATTCAAGAACTAGTTTCCCTTATTCAATGTTTATAGCACGAAAAGAACTTTTTGATGAATTCTGTGAATTTATATTCCCTGTTCTTTTTAGTGTGGAGGAAAAAATCAAAAAACATGGTTATACTAGACAGAGGAGAGTAATGGGATATTTGGGTGAATATTCGTTGGGACTTTTTATTGCATGTAAACATCTTAGATATTATTCTGTTCCACTCAAATTTTATTCTGATAAAGAAATATATCCCAAAAATCTAACTCGATATTATGTTCGTAAGTTGAAACAATTTTTATGGAGATATATTTATCGAATAAAAGAAATTGGTAATTCAGTACCCGATGAAACTAGTTTGCTTCCGGAAGATGTAAAAGTAGGTCTGAAGAATGACAACATTGAAATGAAAGTGTTGCAATAATATGTACTAATATGTTTTACTCAAGATTTAAGTGCTTAATTTATGAGTTAATATAAAGTTTATATTTTAGTACTAATGGAAAAGCTATAAATAGTAAAATATGTTACGTGTAAGAATGAATTGTCAATTTTGTTGTATAACATTTCTTTTATTGGTATTAACTACTTCATGCTTTTCATATATTTATTGGGATCCTACATTAGGTGGACAAATATTAAGATGTTTTGATTTTATCTTTATATATATTTTTTTTCAGAATAAGAAAAAAAATATTCATGCAAATTTTAAGAGGGAGGTTGATTGGATATTTAAATTGGCTTTTTTATCTGTAATTGGCAATACATTTTTATATCATCAATCCCCGATACAAAACATTGTAGATACATGTTCTCATGCTTTTATGTTATATTACTTCTTATTGCATTTTTATGGTATCAAAGAAAAAATAATTATTACAATATTAACAATACTAGTTTTAATGATATTGTTTATTCAACTAGTACAACAATTTACATTTCCTATAGCACCATTTGGGGTTGATATACAAGCAGAAGCAGCGGATAATGTAATTGAAATTCGTAATGGATTATTTAGATTTAGAATAGAAACAGTATGCTTTGCAATGCTAATAGTCTTTTTTTATTGGGAACAATTATTGAAAAAAATAAGACTTAGGGCTATAATTTTATTCGTTTTTTCTTTAGCTAGTATTTATTTATTTCTGACAAGACAGATTATTATTGCAGTATTATTTTCTATTTTTCTTTCAGTTTTTTTAGTAAAAAATCGAAAATTGAAAATTTGGACGTTATGTTTGTTAGCTGTTTTGTGTGTCATCTTTTATAATTGGGGAAATTTATTTTTTGAGGAATTAATAGAAAGTAGTAGAAATGAAACTAATAATGATAATATAAGAATACATAGTGCATTCTTTTTTTTAGAAAAGATATTAGCAAATCCTATTAGTTTTTTCTTGGGAAATGGAACTCCGAAAGAAGCAGTAAACTGGGGATTAAAAGAAGGTTTTTGGATATCAGATGTCGGATTTATAGGAGAATGTTTTATATACGGTTTTTTTTATATCGCTGTTTATCCTATTATACTATGGAAAGTATATAAGTATAGAAATTGTGTACCTCTTTATATAAAAATGTATATTATATCAACTTTTTTAATTAGTGTTATGATATTTCCATACCGAACTCGTGTTGAATTTATGATTTGGTCAATGGTATTATATATTTGTGATTTGCACATAAATAATTCAAAATTGAAATATCAATAAGAATATGGATGTTTCTATTATTATAGTAAATTATAATACAAAACAAGTAACTCAGAGTTGTATCAATAGTATAGTTGAACACTCTCATGGTTTTTCTTATGAAATTATACTTGTAGATAATCATTCTACGGATGGGAGTTATGCTTTGTTTTCAAACGACGCTCGCATAAAGTATGTATACAATGAGAAAAATGTAGGCTTTGGACAAGCTAATAATATTGGATATCAATATTCAACAGGAGATTTTATATTTTTATTGAATTCAGATACGCTATTATTGAATAATGCGATAAAATTATTTTATGATAAGATGCGGATATTGCCACTTGAGATTGGTTGCATAGGTACAATGTTAGTTGATGGAAAAGGGGATGAATCTCTATCGTATGGAAAATTTCCAACTGTCTGCAGTTCTTTTTATCATTTATCTTTGTGTGAAATATTTAAATTAGATTCTCATTTTTATCGTTATTTCAATTATAAAGGTAAACCGATTGATTGGATGGAGGTTGAATATGTAACGGGGGCAGATATATTTATTCGCCGTAGCATTATTGAAAAATATGGGCTGTTTGATCCTGCTTATTTTCTATATTATGAAGAAACAGACATGCAAAGAAGATATTTCTCTTATGGTATAAAAAATGCAATAATTAATGGTCCACAGATCGTTCATTTAGAAGCGGGTAGTACAAAAAATAAGGTTGTAACGTTAGATAGAATCTGTATTCCTTATGTTAGTTGTTTTTTATTTTTAAAGAAATGGACTTCTTTATGGAAGTATATTTTGTTTCGGATTGCATTTGCTTTAACTCGCTTTCCTCATTTATTTTTTAACGTGAAATTTCCTTTAAAAGATAGAATCAAATTGCTTAAAAAAGTATTAATATGATACCTAAAATAATACATTATTGTTGGCTAAGTAAGGATCCTATTCCTAAAGATATGCAAATGTTCATTGATGGATGGTATGAGAAATTGCCAGATTATGAGTTTATGCTTTGGGATTTTAATCGTTTTGATATCCATTCATCTCAATGGGTTAAAGAAGCATTTAGTAAAAAGAAATATGCTTTTGCAGCAGATTATATACGATTATATGCGTTATATAATTATGGTGGTATATACATGGATATGGATGTTGAGGTTTTGAAATCTTTTGATCCTTTTCTTAAACTAAAAACAATGATATGCTTTGAAAATTCCAAACAAGGTCTTGAAATGGCTACTTTTGGAGTGGAAAAAGGAGCAGCGTGGGTAAAAGAATGTTTAAAATATTATGAAAATAGACCATTTATTAAAGCGGATGGAATGCTTGATACGGTAACATTACCATTTATAATTCAACAAATTTGTTTAAAAGATTCTTATCATTTGGAGCATGCGTATAGTATAGAGGAAGCATTGCAAAAGGAAATGGGTAGCACTTTGGCTGTATTATCAAGTGATTTTTTTAGTCCTAAAACAACTTTTAGAGATGAAAAGATTGTTTTGACTTCGAATACAGTGAGTATCCATCACTTTAAAGGGACATGGCTTCCATGGTATTCTAAGATTGAAAAAAGAGTAAGTAATGCATTAGGATTTGAGTCGAAAGATTTTATAAGAGCTGCGATATATAAAATTCAGTTGGAAATCGCTAAGCGTAAAATTAAAAAGTAGGATTATGAAATTATCAATAATTGTTCCTGTTTATAATGTAGAAAAATATATTATAAAATGTATATCCTCTTTACTTTGTCAGGATTATGCTGATTATGAAATAATCATAGTTAATGATGGTACAGAAGATAGAAGCATAAAATTAATTCAGCAGAATTTTGATGATTTAAGAATCCGAATTATTAATCAGGAAAATCAAGGACTATCACAGGCTAGAAACACAGGAATGAAAGAAGCTTGTGGAGAATATGTGTGGTTTTTTGATTCGGATGATTGGGTGAGTGAAAATGTTTTAGGGAATATAGTTCAATCTCTTAAAGATTGTGATATTTTGTATTTTACTCGTTCTTACGAGGAAAATAGTGATGGAATAACTAAGGAAAAGATAGAAACGATGTGTCATTCAAGCAATGGCCGGGAATTGTCTTTGCGAGAATATCCTCATTGTGTTCCATTCTTTATATATTCTAGGGAGTTCCTTGTCAGAAATGGACTGTCATTTGCAAAAGGTATTTTTCATGAAGATTCTCTTTTTACCCCTTGTACTCTCTATATGGCTAATGAAGTATGCCCATATGATATTCCTGTTTATCATAGATTGGTGCGTGAGGGATCTATAACTCATTATGTGAACCCTAAACGTTGTTATGATTTATGTTTTGTTATCAATGAATTGCTCTCTTTTTCTTCTAGGTATGTATGTTCAAAGGATAAGAAGAGTTGGAGGAATTGTGTTGCTGATTGTGTGAATGAACTTTTATTTTTAACTAAAAGTTGCGATGACGCTACTTTATGTGATTATGTCAGAAACTATGTGAACAGAAATCACTCTATTATATCTTCTTTAATTTGTGCGAAGAAACGTAATACTCGTATTTGGGGATATTTGTCCAAGTTCAGTGGTGGTGATGTTTATAAGGTTTATAGTGTCCTTTTTAACTTACGTTGCAGATATAGGTTTTATAAAGAAAAGTAAAACTATTAATTATTATGTAGTTAGAAAGGATATCATCCTTACTTAGGAGTCTCTCAATGGAGGGTTGAAAACTTTTAAAAATTAAAATGAAAAGAAATTTATCTTTTGATTTCATACGTTGTGTTGCAATTGTATTTGTTATTTGTATTCATAGTATGGCATTGATAGATGGAATGGTGAATTTATCAATCTTTCCTCGTTTAGTGAAAACTGTATTAGATACTTTTATATATTCAGGAGTACCTTTGTTTATTATGTTAAGTGGTAGTCTGCTTCTTACAAAAGAAGAGTCGTTATCTGTTTTCTTTATTAAAAGAATACGTCGTATATTGTTACCTTTCTTTTTATGGAGTATGCTTGTATATGCTATTTTATATGTACAAGAGGGGGGGAGAAATCCTATGGAATGGTTTACTTTTTTTATATATAAATATGTGACAAGCGGTGTGTATGGTATTTATTGGTATGTATATCTGATATTAGGTTTGTATTTGATAACTCCACTTTTACGTAAGATTCTAAGTGGCGGTGATCGTAGTCTTGTTTTCTATATGGTAGGATTGGTATCTGTCATTTATCTGTTTGTCGAACTTTTTCCCAACGTGAGTGTTACAAATCGTTTTGCCTGTCAGAATTTACTTTATATATTTTACTTTTTATGGGGGTATATAATTCGTGTTTATTTACAACCTTTGGCGTATTTTAAAGTTATAGCAAGAATCGGATTAGGAATTTCATGTGGTGTATTTATGTTGACTGGATATGTTGGTATACCGCTTTGTAATTTGCAGTTAGTTGTTAGCACATTGTTTTTGTTTAGTGTGATGGTAACAATGAAATTTAAACAGAGTGGCATATTTTCTGATATTATACGATATATAAGTAAAACTAGTTACGGTATCTATTTGAGTCATTTCATGTTTATTTCTTTGTTCCTGAAATTTTCGTTTGTTTATCATATACCTATAGCTATAGAACCTTTGGTTATGGTAATGCTTGTATTATTTGCAGAGTGTATTCTAATGTATGCTATTATTAGAATGCGGTTGGATAAATGGTTAATATAACTCTTGTAACTCATAAAAAAATAGCAGTTTATGCGTAACCTTATGTTTGGAGTGTGTATAGCTCCATACCGAATAGATTTATATAATTATTTATATACTCATTTCAATTGTGAAATTTATTTTCAATATGAAGATATGATTCTACAAAATTTCAATATGGAATCATTATATAATCAGTGTTGTTATAAGCCCCATTTCTTGAAATGCAGGACTTTGGGAAGGAGAAACATTGTTCATGGATTGAGAAAAATCATAAAAAAATATTGTCCAGAGTATATATTTGTCCCGGAGTTTTCCATATTAACCATTCAGGTATTATTAATTAAATACCTGTATAATTATAAGTATAAAGTTATATCTATTTGTGACGACAGTTATGATATGCTAATGGGGAATGATTTTTCCATTCAGCACCGATGGGCACGGAGAATCATTACTCCTCTATTGGATAATCTCTTTTTGGTTGATAATAGAGTGCATGTTTGGTATCAGAAACACTATAAAAAAGGTGTGTGGATGCCTATTATTTCGGATGATATCAAAGCTAGAAGAATATATGAAGCCTTGTTACCGTTGAGCGTGAAAATAAATCGAGATTATGGTCTGGAGGGGTATAAAGTGATTCTTTTTGTGGGTAGACTCGTTGCGTTAAAAAATGTGTCCTCTTTGATAAAGGCATATTCACCATTAAAACAGATGGCTAAATTGGTGATTATTGGTGATGGGGAGTGTAGAGGAGATTTAGAAAAATTAGATAGAAAGTTGGAAACAAAGGCTATTTTTGTGGGAAGAAAAGAAGGGGATGAGTTGTTGGCGTGGTATAATATAGCTGATATTTTTGTTTTACCAAGTGTTCAAGAAGCATTTGGAGCAGTAACGAATGAGGCTTTGCTTGCAGGGTGTTACACTTTAGTTTCAGAGAAAGCGGGTTCTTCTTCTATTATACATTCAGGTTTTAATGGGGAAATTTTTAACCCACACTCTACTATAGAACTGACCCAACTTTTGAAGATTCAAATAAATAAATTGGACTCTAAAGATAATATAAAATTGAAAGATAATTTAATGCCTTATTCTTTTGTAAATATGCTTGATAGAGCATTACAAGGTATAGTTGGTAGTTGAAGATTATTATTGATATCAATTAGTATAATGAAACCTAAAATCCTTTTTATTCTTCATCTTCCTCCACCTATACATGGCGCAGCCATGATGGGGAAATACATTCAAGAAAGTGAGTTGGTAAATTCTTCTTTCGATTGTTTTTGTATAAATTTAGCTACAGCAGGAAGTTTGTCTGATATTGGGCATATAAGTTTAAAAAAGCTGTTGAAGTATTTCTTTCTTCTAAAGCATATTTCTCACGTTGTAAGAGAAATCCGTCCCGAATTGGTTTATATCACTCCGAATGCCGGAGGAAAAGCCTTTTTTAAAGACTTTATTGTAGTGCAGATGCTGAAAAGTATGGGGTGCAAAGTCATAGCTCATTATCACAATAAAGGCGTTTCGGTTTATCAGAGTAAATGGGTTTATAACTTCTTTTATAAACGTTTTTTCAGCAATTTGAAAGTAATTCTGTTGGCAGAGAATCTTTATAAAGATATAGCCAAGTATGTAAAAAGAGAAGATGTGTATATTTGTCCGAATGGTATACCAAACTTACGTAAAGGAGAATTTGAAGCAAGACGGAAAAACGAAGTCCCTTATCTACTTTTTCTTTCTAATCTATTGATAAATAAAGGAGTGTTTGTATTACTTGATGCGTTAAGAATATTGAAAGAAAAAGGGTATCTTTTTAATTGTCAGTATGTAGGTGGAGAAACAGCCGAGATTAATGCTGTACAGTTTTCAGAAGAAGTGGATAAACGGGATTTGAATGATAGGGTTGCTTATGTCGGTCGAAAAGTAGGAGAAGAAAAAAATGCTTTTTTTCAACAAGCAGATATATTCATTCTTCCAACAATGAATGAGTGTTTCCCTTTGGTCATTTTAGAAGCCATGGAATATAAATTGCCAGCCATTTCAACCAATGAAGGCGGCATCCCCGATATGGTGAAAGATGGAGAAAATGGCTTGATTTGTGAAAAACAGAATCCGTATTCGTTGGCTGATTGTATTGCGAAGTTGTTGGATGATGAGGAATTAAGAGTTAAAATGGGAAATGCCGGTTATGATAAATTCTGTCGTGAATTTACTCTACAACAATTTGAGCACAGAATGCTGGATATATTATCCCAAAATCTTCCTCAAAAGGAAAAAGAAAACTAATTTTTAAAGGTAGAACTACAATATTCATGTTATTGAAGTTAAAAAACTTACCCTTGTTGGAAAGCCATCGAGGGCTGACCACTTTGCCTTCCGGCAAACTCCTGATCAACACCATCAATGCCCATTCCTACAACACCGCCCAGAAAGACAAGCTCTTTGCCGAAGCTTTGCAGCAGGGAGATGTGTTAATCCCCGACGGAGCAAGTATTGTCAAGGCGTGTCGTTGGCTGAATGCAAGATCCAAACCTACAGAGCGTATTGCCGGCTGGAATCTGTTCGAGTTCGAGATGAACAAGCTGAATACTATCGGAGGAAAATGTTTTTTCATGGGCAGCAGTGAAAAAGTATTGGCATTGATAAAACAGCGTGTGAAAGTGGATTATCCCAACATCGAAGTGGAAACCTATTCGCCACCCTATAAGCCGGAGTTTTCGGAAGAGGACAATCGGGCGATAGTCGAAGCTATCAACAAGGCAAATCCTGATTTGCTCTGGATAGGGATGACTGCCCCCAAGCAGGAGAAATGGGCGTACACGCATTGGCATGAATTGGAAATCCATTGCCATTGCGGAACGATAGGTGCTGTTTTTGATTTCTATGCCGGAACGGTAAAGCGTGCTCCCGCCTGGTGGCAGAGACATTCTCTGGAATGGTGTTACCGGTTATTGAAAGAACCCCGCCGGATGTGGAAACGTTACATTATCGGCAATCTGTTGTTCATGTGGAATATATGTAAGGAGTAGCTTGATGAAAAGAATCTTATTGCTTGTTTTTTGGTGTAGTGCTTCCTTATGGGCCGATGCCCAGGCATTGCTGGGAACTACCGGACTGCTTCATGCTCCCACGGCTGATATGCAGCGTGATAAAACTTTTCTGTTTGGTGGAAACTATTTGAATACTCATCCGTTATCCACCCATTTTCGTAGCAGTGAAGTGGGGTATACCTTCAATTATTACATTAATATTACTATTTTCCCTTGGCTGGAGGTGTCGTATATCTGTACATTGGTACATGCGGATCATGGCTCTACTTATTTCCCGGAACAGTCTTGGGGAAAATTCACGAATCAGGACCGGGCTTTCAGTGCGCGTCTGCGCCTTTGGAAAGAAGGGTGGTGGAAGGAGTGGACACCGCAAATAGTCCTTGGTCTGGACGATCCCACCTCTCATGCCGATCATGGCGGTGGTGAACTGGTGTCCGGTAATACAAGCGGTTCCAATAATTACGCAACACGTTATTATCTGGCTGTAACCAAACATTTGGATGTTCAGAATATAGGTGAATGGGGTATTCATGCCGCATTTGTATATGGTAATGCCAAAGGTATAGAGCATTATAAACGTCCTTCATTCGGCACAAACTTCCGTTTTCAGTTACTCGGTGACCAGCCTTTGATTAAAGTTGTAAATAATCTTAACCTGATGGCCGAATATGACGCCCGCACAGTGAACATCGGGGCACACTACCAGCTTTGGAAAGACCACATCAATCTGATTGCCGAATTGAACAACGGGAAATACTTCTCTGGTGGCATTTACTTCAAAATCCATCTGAAATGATAAAAAAGATTATCCGATTAGGATCTCCGGAATAGATTTTACTCTACAACATTTTGAACATCGGGTGTAAGGGAGATATTGTTGCAAGATTTATCGAGTCGTATTTCATAGGCGTTAATTAATGAGAAACATTTTGGATATTATCATTATAAATTCTATATTCGCATAGAATTTATAACCGATATAATTATGGAAACTACAGTATTCAACCCCATACAGAGGCATTTGTTGGAAATGTTTTCTTACGATAAATCTCAGGAAGGTCTGGAAGAATTGAAAGAGGTGCTCTTTCAATATTATTCCAAACGGATGAATACAAAGTTGGATGAACTTTGGGATAAGGGAATTCTTGACCAGAAAAAGCTGGATGAAATAGCTGAAATGGATATCCATTCATTAAAATAACGTCAATGGCTAGCTGGTTCTTGGTACGAATTGTCTTATTCAAAGCATTCCTCAAAGGAGTCGTTACCATGTCTTGTGGCAATCCTTTGTGGACGGAAAGAACAAGCTCTGTGTATCCAATGAAATATTGGAGGAATATATAGAAATTCTGCAAAGACTTACCGACAATGAAACGGCGGAATATGTGGTGAAAACCATATTGAACAGTCCGTTTGTTGAATTGATAACTCCATTCTATCACTTTAATCTGATTACAGTCGATCCTGATGACAATAAGTTTGTGGATTGTGCCATTTCGGCCAATGCGCACTACATTGTTACCAACGACCATCATTATGATGTGCTGAAAGATATAGATTTTCCCAAAGTGAATGTTGTAAATATTCAGCAATTCTGTATTTATCTGTCACAAGAAAAATAATTTTTGAGTAAAAAGGAGGATTTATAGTTGGAAATAAAATAACTATAACTCCATGCATCCTGGGTGTAAAAAACCGCCATAGAGGCAGTCTCCATACAGAGGCGCTCTATGGCGGTTTCCCGTTTCCCCACGTTTACCGGGAAAAATTCCCGTCTCCGGGAAGCCGGGAGGTTACTCTTCCATTTTGAGCTTGCCCAGTTCTTTCAGGATGTGCTCCATGGCTTCTTTGTAAACCTCCGGTTTCTCTTTTTCCAGCCATTTCATCAGTTTGAAGTAAGAATTTGGAGTCACAATCTTTCCGTCTCGAATTTTGGTGGCGGTGGATCGGCCTATTGCACCTTTGTCGTTCAAGTTGCTGGGGTTTAAATCGCTTCTTCGCACGGCATTACTGATGCAAGTGCTGATGATCTCAAATTTTTTTCATGTTACTAAAAATTAAATTGTTAAATAATAATTTGTAAGTAGCTATGATTATGCTATTTACAAAATGTCTCGGCAAAGATAGGAAATATTTATTAACAATTGCCTGTTTTTGTGAGCAACGCCCTATTTATATTTTGCGTTCCTTGTAAGCGTCTCCGCGATTCTATCTTGTCGCCCATTTTTCATTCTTATATTTTTG
>OGGZ01001587.1_pt1 | contig 18538 bp, 17 predicted proteins | sample 1571371 | NCBI WGS metagenome assembly OGGZ01 (sample SAMEA2582025, study PRJEB24529) | metagenome | biome: Human gut stool | place: China | collected 2011
ATAGAAGTGTTTTTTGCCTCGGCAGAGCTGAGGCAAAAAACGGATTTCAAATGCCTGCTTCGCAGGCAAAAGCTACTTTTTCAACAAGCTGCAACCTCCCCCAAACCTAAGGTTCGGGGGAGGTTTTAGTATGTATTCTCAAATGGTGGACTTACAAGCTTACCACTTCATGTCGGAAAACTCTGTGTAATACTTACCCTCTTCTTTAAGCGTGCGCTCCTTGAGGGTATCAAATACGGCATTTGTGTGTTCTGCGCATTTGTTCCATTCTGCGTCTACGTCTTCGGAATGCTCCGTTTCGATCGTATAATTTTCAGTAATATATCTGCTGAGGTAATCTGTGAACTTTTCGCAGCCAAATACATTCAGGTGCTCGGTGTTAAAGTAATCATTTTTATCGTCTATTCCGAATTCTTCCGAAATATACTCAAAGTTCACATAGGCATAGCCGTTTTGGGTGATGATTTCTTCAAGCTGCTGGTTTGTTTTCTTGTTCAGCTTCTTATTATGCGGAGCCCTGATAAACAGAACATTCTTCAGCCCTTTTTCCTGACAGTAGGCGATGGTTTCTTCAAGATAGCTCTTTCCAAGGTCGGTAAGCTTGCTCTTGTTTTCCGCCGTGCTCACTTCCGGGTTGGTCTGGGTGCGTATGCCCATGCTCTTGCAGAGGGATACATCGCTTTCATTGTTCCTGTCGATATCGCATTGCCTTTTTACCAGGTCTTTAGGATTTTCCCAATTGGAGTGGTACTTTAACAGGCGTACATAATAGTTTTTCCTGTCGTCCGGCTCTATACGTTCGCTGATAGTGTCAAGCCAGTTATCGTTCTTTTCCATGTTGTCGATCCACTGGCGCAGCGTTCCTTCATCTTGAAGACTATTCACATTATATAAAAAGCCGTTGACCTCTATCACCAGCAGCTGAGGAGTCTGCCGGCTTAACATCTCTCGTATCATTGATTTGTATACGCCGCCGGTAGTTCCCGCAACACACAGGTTGTAGCTTGTAAAACCGTATTCCTGGTAGGCAAGCGGCGCGGAATAGTCCGCATACATCTCGCTAGCGCCTATAAACCCGACATCTATCGTATTTTCAGGCTCACGGTAAAAATTCCTGACATGCAGCTCGGAATTTGTGTTGTTGAACTTCAAAAGGTCTGCAAAGAAGAAGTACAGCACCACCATTGCAATGCCGACCGCCGCCAGCTTGAAAGCACGTTTCAGATAAACAGTTTTCATAATCGACCCCCTAGAATTGCATGTATACGAACTCGGCAGGGTTTGTACCCGGACCGTAAACGCCGAATATCGCCACTACCCAGAACAGCAGGAGGAATACTCCGGCCTGAACGTAAAAACTCTGGCAGCATATGCTCTCACGCAGGGTCTTTCTGGAGTTCTCCTGTATAACGGAGCACACGAACACAACTGCCACAGCCGCGGCTGCAACGATGAGATTCTCGAAATTTACGCCGAGTGTTTCAAGCAGTGCAGGATCCGCAAGCTCGCTGATATGGAAATCCGTAATCGAAAGCCACATCATTTTCAGAGCCGCCGTAAATCCCGGAGCTATGTCGAAATAATACCCCACCAGCACGATAAGGAACGTTCTGAACATCTGGAACAAGATGAACAGCTTGTTGGTATCCCTGATGTGCAGAGTTTTCTTCCAGACAGCGTATTTGTCCTCAAGCAGCGTGGAGACCATGATTATAAGTCCGTTCCACAGACCGAATCCGACATATCTCCAGTAAGCTCCGTGCCATATTCCCACAACGATGAATGTGATGAGCGAGGCTATGCTCACCGGCAGCACCTTGGATATCTTCATGCCGAAATGCTTCTTGAGGCTCCTGCCGAACTTCTGGAACAGCTTTGACATCGCGATGGGATAGAACAGGTATTCCCTGAGCCACGCTCCAAGGGTGATGTGCCATCTGTGCCAGTACTCGGAGATGTTCCTTGAGAAATACGGACGTCTGAAGTTCTCTGCGAGATCTATGCCGAAAAGCTGAGAAACGCCGCGGGAAATGTCAATGCCGCCGGAGAAATCCGCGTAAAGCTGGACTGCGTAGAACAGCGCCGTTATCAGTATCACAGTGCCGGAATGCTTCTCGTATTCCGCCGGGATAGTCAGCACGGTGTTCACCAGCCGGTCAGCAATGACCAGCTTCTTGAAGAATCCCCAGGTTATCAGCAGGACGCCCTGCTTGATGTTGGAAAAACTGATGTCATGACCCTCGTAGAGCTTCCCGGACAGGTCGCTGTAAAAGCTTATAGGTCCCTGCACTATCTGCGGGAAGAACGACGTGAACAGCAGCATTTTGCCGAAATTACGCTCCGCGGGGAACTTCTCACGATAAATGTCGATGATGTACCCCATTGACTGGAACGTGTAGAACGAAATGCCTAGCGGCAGGAACAGCCCCAGTTCCGGAAGCCCGCCGCCAAGCGGGTTCAGCAGAACGTTCAGCGCGTCCGCAAAGAAATTGTAGTACTTGAGGAACCCGAGTATGCCAAAGTTCAGCAGCAGGATCGCCGCTGTTATCCACTTCTTTCGCCGGGAGACCTTCGCCTTGTAGAGGTCGCGCTCTTCCTTCGGCCAGACGCCCTTCTGGCTCTTTATGTACGCCTTATGCTTGTTCGCATATGCCTCGAGTATCCGGCCGCCTGCGTAGGTGCTGGCTGCGGTCACGAAAACGAAGCTGATGTACTTCAGGCATACTATTGCATAGAAGCCTATGCTTGCTGCAAGAAGCACCCACCAGCGGTGCTTCTTCGGGAAAATGTAGTAAAATATCAGGCAGCACGCCACAAACAGCATGTAGCCAAGCGATGTGTATGACATTAATTACCTCCGGTTACGGCTTGTTGAGCGGATAGGTCTCCGTTATCTGCCGCGACAGAGTTAACCCGTCCTTTTCGCTGTACAGCGCGACATTCGGCAGGCTCCGCGACAGGAATATCGCTATGCCTTCCGAGATGGAGTATGCTCCGCAGCGCGAAAAACAGATAACGTCGCCGATATCGAGCTTCGGAAGCTCCGCTTTGCGCACCAGTATATCAGCAGTGGTGCAGAGGCTGCCGCACAGGCAGTAATCCGCGCGCTCCGATCCCTCCGGCTTATTGAGCACAGATATCGGCGGAACCTTCATCGCCATGTTCTGCCCATAATAATTGAGCTGATTTATTCCTCCGTCACATATCACGTAGGTCGCGTCGCCGTTCGTTTTTACGTCCATTACGCTGGTGAGGTAGCTGCCGCTTTCCGCTGCGAAAAATCTTCCCATCTCAACGGTCAGCGGGTATTTCCCGGCGAACTCCCGGACGGCTTCCGCCGCCTCTGCCAGCAGAGCCATATCGGTTTCCTCGGTGAAATCCTTGAAGTACTCCACCGCAAGCCCCGTACCATACTCAATGTGCTCTGCACGGAAACCCAGCTCAGATTCCAGCTCCTGGCAGAATTCGTCCAGCAGTGAAAGCTCCCGGCGTATGGTCTGGACCTTCGTTTTCTGAGTGCCGGTGAAGTAGTGCAGCCCGACTATCTCAAGACCCTTGTAGGAATCCCGGTTCCGGATAACTTCCTTTATCACGGAAGCGTCCATGCCAAACTGGCTGCCGTGGGAAAGCCGGAGTATCAGCCGCGCCTTTCCGCCGCTCTTTACCGCGCGGGCGTTGATGAGCCGCACATGGAGCAGGCTCTCCGCAGTGAACAGACCTACCCCGTCGTTCCAGGCGCGCTCAACGTCGCGCTCGGTTTTGTTCACGCCGGAGAATATCACCTTGCTCATCGGAACGGAAAGCTCCTCGCATATGCTCAGTTCGCCCGGGGAGCATACCTCGATATATGAGAACGCGTCCGGCAGGTATTTCAGCAGGAACGGATTCGCCTTTATCGAATAGCAAAGCCCGGTATTTTCCCCGAACGCCTCCTTTACTGCGTTCGCGCGGCGTGCGAAGTCGTCGCCGCTGATAACGTAGCAGGGAGTTCCGAAGCGGCGCGCCGCTTCTTCAAGTATAGTCTTGTTCATATCAGTCCTCTTGCTGGAGCTTCTCGATGAGCTTCATCATACCCTCGATACTGTTGAAGTTCTCAGGAACCAGGTTGCCTACGTGTATGTCGATATCGAATTCATCGTTCAGCGCGCCGACTATGGACACGATATCGAACGAATCAAGCACGCCCCCGTCGATGAGCTGCTTTTCCGCCTCCCAGTCAAGGTCGGGTCTGATTTCTTCAAGTACTCCAAGTAACTGCTCTTTCATGTTGTTTTCCTCCTGAATCATTTCATTAGTTCTTTAAGCGCCTGCATATTTATCTTGCCGTTTGCCAGCTTCGGCATATCGTCCAGCTTTATGAGCTTCCTTGGCACCATGAAGCCAGGAAGCAGCCCTCTGAGATGCACCGCGGCTTCCTTTACCGTCGCCGCGCCTGTGTAGAATAAATATATAAGCTCCTTTTCCTTTAGGTACATAGAGCACGCCTCGCTGACGCTCTCAAGGCGCAGCGCAGCCGCTTCTATCTCCGACAGTTCAACCCGGTGTCCGAGGTGCTTTATCTGCCGGTCCTTCCTGCCCTTGTAGCCAAGGTTTCCGTCAGGGAGAAGCACGCCATAGTCGCCGGTCTTGTATATCAGCTCGCGGTAAGAGCTGTTCAGCGGATTCTGTATGAAGGACTTCGCCGTAAGCTCCGGGTCGTTGTAATAACCCAGCGCCAGCGACTGCCCCGCTACGCATATCTCGCCCATCTCACCTGCTTTGGCGGGAGTGTTGTCCTCCTTCAGCAGGAACACCCTGTAATTCCTGTAGGGCACGCCTATCGGGAGCACGTCGCCGTCCTCTACCATGCCTTTCACCTCGTAATAGGTGCAGGACGCCGTGCACTCGGTGGGACCGTACTGGTTGACGAACTTCGCGTCAGGGAGATTCTCCTGCCATATCCTCAGGATACTGCACGGCATGACCGAGCCGGAGAAGCATATCTTCTTCAGATACTGCGGCTTCGCTTCGTCGAATACGCCCATTTTCGCGGCGATGGTGAACACGGAAACGCTCCAGCCCACCGACGTCACCTTATGCTCGTTGAGCGCCTTGAACAGCTCCGACGGCATTACGAAGCACTCTTTGGGGATTATGAACATCGAGGCTCCGGTGAACAGCGGTATGTAGATATCACGGATAGCCGCAATGTAATCCAGCGGCGACTGGTTTCCCAGGACGTCCGCTTCGGTTATCCCCATCACTTCGATGTACGCGTCTATATAGTTCATCAGCGAGAGCATGGATGTTATAACGCCCTTGGGTCTGCCAGTGGAGCCGGACGTAAATATCACGTACAGCGGGTCGTCAAGGCATGCGGCGCCGGATATCTCGTCGAGGCGCTCCTGCGATATCTCATGCGCGAACAGTTCGTCCGCAGGGACTATCCCGCCTTCAAACCCCAGTTTCCCGGCGGCGGAGATGGTGTCCGCGTCGGAGATAAGTATCGCCGGCTTCAGCACGGACAGTATATCCCTCAGCCGGGATTCCGGCTGCGAGGCGTCCAGCGGAATATAATAGCACCCTGCGTACACCGCTCCCAGGAACATCACCGGGGTAAGCACTCCGCGCTTTCCCATCACAGCCACCGGGCTGCCTGGTCTGACGCGCTCAGCAAGCGCGCTTCCCAGGCGCTTTGCCTTTTCCTCTATCTCGCCGAACGTTATGCTGGTCACGGCGTCGGAATACGCCGTCTTATCCCGGAACTGCGCCGCGGTTTTCTCAAGCCGCTCCAATACGCTTAGTTTCATTAAAGCTGTCTCCTTTACTGTATCTTCGGAAGCTCCTTAGTTTTCAGAAATGCTGCATAGTCGTCGCATATCTTCTCAGTCTCGCCGAACGCTATCTGCCTGCCATGGTCGAGCCACAGCACTTTGTTGCACATGCGCCGTATCTGGTCGAGAGAGTGCGACACAAGTATAGTCGCCTTTCCGTTGCGGATTATCTCCTTCATCTTTGCTTCGCTCTTTTCCCGGAAGGCGCCGTCGCCGACCGACAGCACCTCGTCGAGTATAAGTATCGCCGGGTCGACCATGCTGGCGATGGAGAATGCTATGCGCGACTTCATGCCGCTGGAGAGCTGCTTGAACGGTCTCTGCTCGAACTCCTCAAGCTCCGAGAATTTCAATATCTCCGGGTAGCGCTCGTTCATGAACTCCCGGGTGTAGCCCAGCATTGCGCCGCGCAGGTAGGCGTTCTCCTTTAAGTTGAGGTCGCCGTCGAACCCGCTTGCAAGCTCCAGAAGCGCAGAAACCTTTCCTCGCACCCTGACGCTTCCGGAGGACGGCCGCATTATCTGCGTGATGACCTTCAGCAGGGTGGATTTCCCCGCTCCGTTGGTGCCGATTATACCGAGCATGTCGCCGTTTTCCAGCGAGAACGAAACATCGTTCACCGCGAGGAATTCCTCCGCGTGGTACTGATGGGTCAGCTTCTTCATGACGAATTCTTTCAGCCCGATGTTGCGCAGGTCGCCCGTGATGTATTTCACGGACACGTTCTTAACTTCGATTATTTTGCCCATAAACGCCCCCTGTCAGATGTAGTACAGGAACTTGTAGTTCTTCTTCTTATAGATAACGGCGCCCAGTGCCAGCGCGGCGAGCGCGTATCCCGCCGCCAGCAGGTGAAACGTCCACTGCGGTATCTCGCCCTCAAGGATTATCTTGCGGAAATACCTGATGTAGACGTACACCGGATTGAGATAGAACAGGTACTGCTTCTCAAGCGAGTAGGCGTCTATCGAGTAGAATATCGCCGAAACGTACATCAGCAGGAGCGTGAAGATATCGTAGAGGTACTTGAGGTCCTTGAACATGATGTACAGCGCCGAGAGGATAAGCCCCATTCCAAGGTTGAACGTCACCAGACAGCACACCGGGTAGATCAGCAGAAGGAACTTCCAGGTAAATGTCACCCCGTCGAACAGACAGAACACGAAAAGCACGCACAGGTTTATCCCGAAATTGATGAGCGATGAAACGTTCTTCGACAGCACGAACATATATTTCGGCACGTTTATCTTGGAAAAGATCTTCGCGTTTGCCTGGAGGGCGGTCATGCCGCCGTTGGTGGATTCCTTGAAATAGCTGAACAGCAGGTTTCCGCAGAACATGTAAATAACGTAGTGCTCCATGTTCCGCCCGAAGAACTGCGTGAACACCAGAGCCATTACCCCCAGCGTCATCAGCGGGCCGAGTATGCTCCAGAGCATACCCAGCACCGTGCGTTTGTATTTTTTTGTAAAGTCGCGCTTCACCAGCTCCTCGAACAGGAAGCGGTTCTGCTTTATCTTCTGCTTTATTCGTTCCAGCATATATGTCTGACTTCCTCGCTTCCCAGATAGTGCCGGCGGGTCATTCGACGTCCGGCTTTGTGAAATACTCTTTCAGCTTTCTGTTCCATAGCGCCCTGCCGCCCTTTACCAACAGAGTGTTGATTATGCAGAATGCCACAGTGAGAATTATCATCCACTTTAGGCACATTTTATAACTTCTGCCGGGAAGCACTGTACTAACTATACCCTGAGCAATTCCATGATTTAGGTAGATTATCAGGGAAAGCGGTGCAAAATGCCTCATCCATTTAAATCTAAACAGCTCCCCAACATAGCTTTTACCGCTGAATGTGACTGCAAGCGGCACTGGGAGCATTATCATAATGGACATAACGACAGCGTTATTCTGAAGCCCGAACCATGCTGAAAAGAATATCAGATACATAATCACTTCAGCAACCGTCAAGAAAAATCGCATATGCTTGTTTAAACTTGCATTTTTAATTCTGACATATATTGTATAAGCGCATATTCCAGAACACAGACCACACATTCCGCGAATTATGCTGCCCATCAAAATGCCGTACATATCTACATGATAGATGAACTGGAAATTGTTTGTCTGACACATATAACCAAATGTCAGAATGGACACCAATGGAGCTATGACATACAATGTGAGATCTCTTTTGGCATATAGCAGATATGCAAGCGGAAGCATGCATATCAGCATTGCAGATAAGTACCATGTTGCTGCATTGTTATTGTACCATACACCGGAAGCATACACACAGAATATTTCGGGAAACATTCTTGCCAGTCTGACCATAATGCCACCGTCGGAAAACACTACCTTCGCCGTGACGCCAATAAACAGCGCCGCAAAATACTCAGGAGCAAACGACTTGAATTTATTAAGTACAAATCCGATTGACAACTTGGCGCAATTTCCTGTCACACCGCGCTTTACTATGCTGTTTGCCATAAACATTCCTGAAAGAATGAAAAAGAAATGTACCGCTCCCGCTCCAAGATCGGGTGGCAGAACTACTCTTGTATTTTTGCCAATAAACGGGTTTGTATGGTATATAAATACCAGCAGTGCAAACACCAGCCGGAAAAAATCCAACTCGTAGTTTCTGCCGCCCTTTTCTGGGACGGCCTTTTCCTGCTTAACTGCTTCGATAGCGCCTGTCTGCATTCGTCAACACCTCATTGTTTTGTTTCAGTCTGTGTATTTTCTGCCTCCACGTCCGCCGGAGACTTCGTATCAGTCACTTGCTTGATAAGACCAACTATACGTTCGCTCGCGTGACCGTCGTCTACGCACTCCTTCTTCGCGAGGAAATCGTCTATACGCGCCTGGTATGCGCCGTCGTCGAACGCCAGGATATTTTCAGACAGTTCGTCCGTGTTCTGCGAAATGGAGAACGGCGTTTCCGTCAGCGGATAATAGAACCCGCGGCCCTGGTCGTACTGATCGAGGTCGGTGGCGTAGATGAACAGCGGTCTGCGCGTCAGCACGTAGTCGTACGCCCAGCTTGAATAATCGGTGATTCCCGCGTCCGCAACCGCAAGAAGCTCCTGCATGTCCAGATAGTCGGTGACATCGATTATCGAGCCGTCGAAAACGTCCTCCGTGACGCTCTTGGCGCGGTTCTTGAAGTGCTTGCGGATAAATATTACCCAGCTTCCGCCGAACTTCTGCTCAAGGTCGGTGCGCAGACGCTCAAAATCGAGGTCGCACCAGTCGAGGCTCCCATCGTCGCGGAACGTAGGCGCATATATCATTATCTTCTTCCCAGGGGAGACATTATAGCGGGCGCAGATCTGCTTTCTCAGGCCGCGAAGGTCAGTACGGAACAGAATGTCGTTGCGCGCATGGCCGTATCTCAGATACGGAACGTCCTTCCAGAACGTGTCGCTGTAGACATCCTCCTCGAACTTGCAGTTGGAGATACAGTAGTCGGTAGCCTTGTTGCAGAGCTTCGCACGGCTGAGCCAGTGCTTGTCGCCATTCAGCCGCTTTATGCCCATGCTTCCGTGCCAGGTGTTGATGTACACCTGACCCGGCTTCTTCTTCATGCCGTTGTCCCAGACGCAGTTGAGCGCATTGTCCAGCCACACCTTCGCGGTGCTCATCTCGTAGTACATCTCTTTGCTCTGGTACTTTATAAGGCGCACTCCGGCGGGATAGTCCCTGCGGTTTATCTTGCCGTTCGCGGGAATTACCCACACGATGTCCAGCGGAAGCTCCTCCCGGAGCATTTCCTCAACGATGTACTTCAGGTTGCAGTTATACCGCTTGTCGAACGTTATCGCGAATACCTTGTTCTCCTGAAGCGGCAGCTTGCTGAACTTCCTGCGGAAGTGCGCGCGCTTCATCTTACGATACTGGTTCAGCGCCTTGCTGAACAGGAATCCCACCGGGTTATTCTTCTTAGCCGCCGCCTTGAATTTGCGCTTGAATTTCACCTTGAACGGGTCAGTTTTGAGGTTTATGCTCTTAACGGCGGCGTCCGTCTTGTCGAGCCGCTTGTCGAGAGCCTTCTTATTCGCGTCCAGGCGTTTGCTCAGGATGTATATCTGATCCATCAGCGCTTCGTAGCCTGAATCTGTCTGGGCGTAGACCTCGGGCTTTGCCGCGGGAGCGCTCTCCGGCTCCTCGTCCTCGAAACACTCCGCCATGCGCCGGAACATCTCGCCAAGCGGAACATGCGCCGTCCAGCCGGCGGATCTCAGCTTTGAAATATCCATCATCAGGAAGCCGTCCGGGCGGTAGATGTTCTTCTTTCCGGAGTTATCCTGTGCACCGCAGTTCGTCAGCACGGAAACCGCGCCCTTTCCGAGAACCTCGGCTACTGTCTGCGCCATCTCCTTTACGGAGCAGTAGCTCTCCTCGTTGCCGACATTGTACACGCCGCCGCGTTCGCCGTTTACGAGCAGGAACAGTATAGCTCCCACCGCGTCGGCGGTGTAGAGGTACATGTTCTCCTTTGAGCCGTCTGTGTTCAGCCGGATATCCTCGCCGCTAAGGGCGCACCTCGCCGCATAGGCGAACACGCGGCCGTCGTCGTACTTCACGCCGGGACCGAAGGTCTGAACCAGTCTTGCAGCGGTCACAGGTACGCTATACTCGCTTGCGTAGGAGCAGCACATGTTCTCCGCGAAGCGCTTTCCCTCGGGGTAGCTGCTGCGCGGGGAGGACAGGTCGATATAACCCAGGTCGTTTTCTGAGAGCGGTCTGCGCTCGGTGGTGGTTCCGAAAACCTCCATGCTGGAGAGGAACACAACGCCTGAGACATTCTTCTTACGTGCAAGATCCAGGACGTTTTTCGTGCCGTTTACAATGGTGTCTATCGTCTCCACCGCGTGGTCAACGAAATACTGGCTGGAAGTCGGGCAGGCGCCGTGTATTATGTAGTCTATCTTCCCGACTATCTCCGGGAGGTACTCCACGCTGCCGCGTATGAACGTGATATCGCAGCCGTCGGCGATCTGGCGGCTGAACTTAGCCTCTGCCCTGCCTACATCACGGACAAGGGCGACCACCTTTATCCCCGCGTCATGGAGCTGATCATAGCGCAGCAGGGCGCACACGGCGGTATAGCCGATCAGTCCGGTCGCGCCGGTGATGAACACCGTGCTGTCCCGCAGGTCGTCCCACGGAATATAGTCATAGGAAGTGAGCCTGTCGAGGTCCTCCCTGAATATCGGATTTTCTGTCCACATAGCGCCTTATATCCCCCAGATCTGCGAATTTTCCCTTGCCTCGGAAATAGCCCTGAACACATAGAAATCCGAAGGAGTGGTTATCTTGATGTTCTCCACCGGACCCTCCACTACATGGAGCGTCGCGCCGTAATGCGACATCAGCATCGCCGAATCTATCATATTCAGCGCGCCGTCCGTTATCGCCTTATTGTGAGCCTCAACGATATCGCACAGCCGGAACGTCTGCGGCGCACGCGCCATTCTGCACTTGCTTCTGTCCATTATCTGGTCAACGCTGTCGTCCTCGGAAACGGTGATTATCGTCTCGATGGCCGGGGTAACGGTTATCGCATTGCCGTACTGCTTCGCGCACTCTATGCTGCGTGTGATGATATCCTCATTGATGAGCGGACGCACGCCGTCGTGTATCAGCACCAGCGAATCCCTCGGGATATCCTGATCGTCCCAGAATGCAGTCAGGCCGTTCCTTATCGACTGCTGACCGGTCTCGCCGCCGGGTACGACGTACTTTACCTTCTTAATGCGGAACCGCTCCAGCAGCTCATTGAGATAGCCTATCCAGCTCTCAAGGCATACCACTGCTATCGCGTCTATCTCAGGGTGGCTCTCGAAAAGTTCGATGGTATGTATAATGATGGGCTTTCCGTTCAGCTCAAGGAACTGCTTGGGCTTGGTCTTGGAATTCATTCTCGTGCCGGTTCCTCCGGCAAATATCAGCGCTAGATTCATGTGATTTCTCCCTTTATATATTTGTTATTTTTTATGCGAGCTTCTGCGTTCCGCGACAGGTGGAAGCTCCATATAATTACCGTAATTTCTTCTGAGATACTCGTCCCAGCCCTGCGGGGCATCGAACTGTACGCCCTCGAACCCCACCTTTGCCGCCCCGGCAAACCACTCGGCGGGGAAAAACTCCTTCTCCGCAGAGTACGCCCCTCCCGGGGAACACAGCGTACTCCGGCTCTTTTCGTCGTATATCCCGGCGATGAGCCTCCGCCGGAGCCTCCGCAGACGCGTCGCAGAAAGACAGTTCATCATGCGGAACCCCGCCCGCGCAAGCGGCTTCTTGTAGGGTACGAACTCCGTCCAGCCAAGCTTGACCTGCAAAACATAGTCCGAAACGCTTATCATGTCGAAGATCAGCTTTGTACGCCGGCTCAGCGCCCTTGCGGGGATAAGCGGGAAGATGTCGATATAGACCCCCATGGGGTGGTTATCGTAGCCCGTGTCGTAGGCGTACCGCGTATCGCAGAGCTTCGCGAACACAAACGGATAGCGCGGGTCGGTCTCCTCCGACTGGAGTGCGAAGCTCCCGGGAAGCTCCCGTGCAAGCTCCGTGAATTTCCGGAAATCGTCCAGCGGCATGGAAACATCAATATCGTCGTCCCAGGGAATGAACCCCCGATGCCTTACCGCGCCTATGAGCGTCCCGCCCACGACGAAATACCGCAGCCCGTTTTCTTCGCAAATCTCACTGAATGCGCGCAGAAGCCGGAACATCTGCGACTGCTCCTCCGTCACCAGCGGTCACTTCCCTTCGTTTGTGCGTACTGTCAGCCGCTCCTGCCGGAACTCTCCGGCCCGCCGGACCTTCCCAGCAGCTTTTTGAGGCGCTCGGTGTTCTTCTTACCGATGACCTGCGCCACCTTCCTGTGGAACCTCTGCGAGCCTGTCTGCCAGGACGCTTCGAACCAGTGTATCGCATATGTGTTTCCGGTTTTCGTGAGCTTTCCGGTCTCAAGGCTCCTGGGGGAAAAATACTCCGCCGGGAATATCTCCATGCCCATTACGCTCTGACGCGCTCCATCAGGCTCCAGACCGTTCCGCCCGAGCAGACCGGTGAGTATCTCCACGTTAGTGGTGAGATCAGGCTCCCCTCCCTCGCGCAGGAACGTCCTGCCTTCATAAAGCTCCATAGCCTGCCGGAAGAACCCGTGTTCCTTCTCAGCGCCCAGCACGCAGGTGGCGACATGCTCCGCGTCCTCGAATCCTGCAAAACCGCTCAGTTCCAGCAGATCACCGAAAGGTCTGAGCAGCTCCACGTCGGTGTCAAGGTACACCCCGCCCTGCTCATACAGCGCCTTCAGCCGGAAATAATCCGACACGAACGCCCATTTTCCGCTCTGGTAAGCACCGCGGACGTACTCGTTGGCGTTCATGTCGCAGTTGGTCTCGTCCCAGCGGATAAATTCGAAATCCGGGCAGAGCTCCTTCCAGCGTTCAATGTACCGGAGCGTTCTCTTATTCAGCGGATTCCCGCCGAACCAGCAGTAGTGGATCTTCTTCGGAATTGCCATTTCTCACCTCACAGCTTATCTCCGCTCTTCGCCGCACGCTTCTCCTTGAGCCGCCTGAGCGTGTTCCGCGGAACCAGCCACACCGCCCACGGCTTCAGCGCGTATGGCAGCGCCTTCGGCAGAAGTCCCAGTGCGGAGAATCTCGCCCAGCGCGTACGCACCTCGTTCGTCCTGTCGCGCAGGGTGCGCGTGGATATCCCGTTGTGCGGCAGCGAGTACCTGAACAGGAACTCCTGCATGTTCGCACCGGAGTACCCCATTTCGTACAGCCGCAGCAGAAGGTCGTAGTCCTCGCAGCGGTCGCAGCGCGGCAGCGTGGAGTACCCTCCCGCGGCTTCCAGCGCTTCCCTGCGGAAAATAAGCGCCGGGTGGATAAACGGCATGCTGAACAGGAAGTCCCGCACCTGCGGATTCTCCGGGAAGCACTGTGCGCCAACATCGCCCCCGTCCTGTATCAGCCGGACGTTACACCCGACAAACGCCGTTCCTCCGTGCGTGCGGAGATATGCGAGCTGCTTTTCGAACCGCTCCGGCTCGGAGTAGTCGTCGTCGTCCATTCTGGCGATCCAGGCTCCCCGTGACTGCCCAAGACAGATGTTGAGCTGCTCTGAAAACGAGCCCGCTCCCGAACCGTCGATGACCCTCACCCGGGGATCCCGGGAGGCGTAATCCGCAAGCAGCTCCTTCGCCAGGTGAGACGAACCGCGCTCGCATATCAGCAGTTCAAACTCAGCATAGGTCTGCGCAAGTATAGAATCGAGACTTCTCCTGAGCGTATCAAGCTCGGGTCTGCAATACTTTATTCCCATTATAACAGATATTGTGTCCTCTGGAAGCATTTCAGTATCTCCATTACGTCTCGATTTATCACAATTTGTGTAATAAAATCACCTGTGGGCATAATCTCACATAGTAATCTATTTTACAATTATACCCCATCGGCAGGCATTTGTCAATAGATTCAATCTAATTTCAAAATCAGGGAAGGTTTTCCTTTATTTTTGCCTTTTTTGCAGAGATTTGCAGTAAAATACAGTTCATAATACAATCACAAGGCGAACGCCTTGTTCAATATATATTTTACATAGGAGGACAACAAAATGGCAGTAAAAACAGCAAAGTTAACCGGAGCAGAAGCCGCAGTCACCGGACTTGACGGCTCCATCGCCCACATCAGAAACGACGGCGCAGGCGTAGTACTGGCGTCGTTAAAGGCAGGAATAACGGAAGGTGCGGACGGAGTGCTGTCCGTTCCGGCGGGGACTTCTGCGGCGCTGACCGGAATCTCCGGTGAGCTTCATCTGCTCGGGATCGGCTCTGTGGTGATAGTTTCCAACGACTACGCAGAGTGCCCTTTTAAGTCAGCCGTGACGCTCGGCTCGGTCACGGACGAGATATCCAGAGCCGCAGGCGGTTCCAACCTGCTGATGAACCCGGATTTCAGGATAAACCAGCGCGGAAAGAGCGAATACTCAACCGGCTATACAGTAGACAGGTGGTACATCTCCACCGATAAGTGCAAAGCCGCTCCGGAATCCGATGGAATCCGCCTGACCGCTTCGGTGGCGCTGGCTTCCAACACCCACGCATTCTGGCAGAATCTCGAATTCCCGCCTGCGGGAGGCGAATACACGCTTTCACTGAACGTTCCGGAAGTCTCCGGAGTCTGGTCGGCGAGAATCCGCACTGTGAACGCTTCTGGAGATTACGTCGACAGTTACTACACCTCCTACCTTCACACAGGAGTAAACAAAATGTCGGTCAACCTGCCCGAGGGCGAATACATCTCCGCAGTCTCCATCGGGTTCAACAAGGGCACCGAAGCGGGAAACTCCCTGAAACTCGCATGGATAAAGCTGGAGAACGGCTCACTGGCTACGATGTTTGTTGCGCCCGACCGCGCGGCGGAGCTTGCCAAGTGCCAGAGATTCTACCAGATCAGAACCACGAATGACATCAATCCGCTGGATTTACGTCCCATCATGAGAGCTACGCCATCTGAAATCACCGCAGTGGAAGGCGGTTACGCCTACGTTGCCGAGCTCTGACAGCATTCAGTTCAATGCCGGACTGCGGCACTGAATACTGACGGCGACCAATAATTAAAGCCCCCTGTCAGCCAAGGCAGGGGGCAAAATATATAGCATTCTCTCAATAAAAGTCAGTCATTATAATTTCCGCCGGACACGGCTTCAGAATTACAAATTTACTTTACTATTCCACTTTCCGTTTCAGCCCCGGAGCTTTCAGAATCCATGGTATCCGGAGCCTCCGCGGTATCCGGAATCAGGCTTGCGGGGGTTATCCCGTTTGACATTGCATAATCCGCGAGCGCTTCGTAAACCTCGTCGGGTATCTCGGCGCCACTCTTCACAGCCTGAGCTGCAAGCGCCATCTGCTCGTCTGACACACCTGCACTGTGGAGCTGCTCGGAGTACTGCGCCATAACCTCGTCGACATTCTCGGGGGTTATCTCCGTGTTGCTCTGGACTATCGAGATCTGCATTCCGTTAGGGTCGATGGTGTAATTTTCGGTGTAGATAAGCTCGCTGACCGGAACAAATTCGTATCCCTTCTGCGAGAGCTGCTCGAGTATCTGCGGGAGCGCCTCCGTGGTGTTCTCAAGGTCGTTGTGAAACAGCACGATAGACCCGGATTTCACTGAGTTCACAACCTTTTTTGTGATCGCTGACGGATCCGGTTTCTTCCAGTCGAGGCTGTCAACGTCCCACTGGATAACTGTAAGCCCCATGCCCTCGACCGTGGTTATCACGGTGTCGTCGTATTCGCCGTAGGGCGCGCGGTAGAGTGTCGGTTCAGTGTCGGTGATGTCCTTTATCTTCCGGGAGGCTGATTTGGTGTCGGTGATGAGGTCGTTTACGTTCATGCCCTTAACGTGCGGGTGGACGTCCGAGTGGTTCTGGATCTCGTGGCCGGCGTCAGCGAACATTTTAACGTCGCCGGGATAGCGGTCGCACCAGTCGCCGGTCACGAAGAAAGTAGCCCGGGCGTCGTATTCGTCGAGAATATCTATCAGCTCCTGCGTGTTGGAGTTTTCCCAAGCCACGTCGAAGGTCAGCGAGATTTTATTATCGCCGCGCTCCACGCAGTATACCGGGAGCTGACGCTCGGTTGCCTGCGTGCCAACCGAGGTTAGTATCGCTCCGACTCCTGCCGCCGCTGTCGCCGCTGCGAGAAGCCCTATGGCTGTCAGGCGTTTTACCTTTTTTTTCGTAAGTGTTATCATACGCATAAATGTCCCTCCTGCAATTGTGTGACATGTGATTTTCCAGCCTGCCGCCGCTGGTTTTTCTGGTGGAATATATGCGCTGTCCGGGACAAATATGACAAGCACGGGAGAGGTTAAATTCCAAATAAAATGTGAAACTCAGCTTTTCGAAAAGTCGAGGCGGTAAAAATACGTTGATGAAAACTATAATTTAGCGGCGAGTGTTCCGTTTACTGCAACCCTTAATCGGGAGTCAAGGGGGACTAGTCCCCCTTGCAGGTCAAGGGCGGAGCCCTTGTCGCCGTCAGGCGAAACCTCCGCACGAAGTGCGGCTACTCTGCGCGCTGGCGCGCAGTTACTCCGTGCGTAAGCACGGCTAAACGCAAAAGAGCGCTAAAGGGGTGTGGGGGAAAACAAGAGAGCGTTTCTCATTGCGGAACAAGCAGGCAGAATTGGAATATGAGTAATTCGTACATTTATTAAAAATTTTTTGGGGTACTTTGATTAATCAAAATACCCCCTTGATTATAATTACATTGGATTATTACATTGATTTCAGTAGCCAAAAGATAATGGTTGGCAGAAAAATATGTTGCTATAATAAATAATGTACTCCCTCTTTGACACGACTTGCGCTTTTACCATAAATGTGATATACTATTCTTATAAAATAAAATTGAGGTCAAATTATGATTACTGCCGCTTTAGCCGTACTTAAAACTGATGAGCAACGGAATATTATTTCTGATTTCTACCAGATGTACAAGAACAGATTTTATGCTATCGCCTATGAGCATTTGCATAATCTTCAGGATTCCGAGGAGGCAATACAGGAAGCTTTTCTCAGAATCACAGTAAATCCAGATAAGTTTTTTTCGCTTTCAGGTGATGAACGTATATATCTAGTAAGTGCTATTATAAGGAATACGTCAATTGATATGTATAACAAGAAAACCAAACATCAACAGGAAGAACTCCCTGAAGATCTGATTTATCAATCAGATCCTGAATTCCTGGAAAACTCTCTTTTAGAAAAATTTTCACACGAGGAACTGCTTGATTTCATAAATGGTCTGCCGGAACTTCAGCGCAATGTTTTGATCCTTACCTGTTTGTCGGAGCTTTCCATTTCAGAAACCGCAGAAGCGCTCAGAGTATCTAAAACAGTAGTTAACCAGCGGCTGTATCTTGCCAGAAAATCCATCAGGTCTTTTATTGAAAGGAAACGACATGAGTGAAAGTGTACTGAAATCTATTTTGGAGGAATCAGCAAGGCTTGAATGGGTTAAGTATGAAAATGCTCAGGAGCATGTTTTTTCCAAAAAGCATGAGCGTAAGATGAAACATGTTTTTAAGCTGTTTGAGAGAAACGATTGCAAACTAAAACCGTACATAGGTTCTAGGCCACATTATCATTTCAGATTTACGAAAAGAAACATAATAGTATTATTGGCTGTTATTTTCTTGGCAGCTCTTGCGGGGTGTGGCGTCACATATTTTACTTCAAAGAATTTTTATGGAAAAGTAAACGCTGATAACACAGAACTTTTTGTGATCAATACCGAAAACTGTCCGTCAACTATTGAAGATAAGTACTATTTACCTTGCTTACCTGATGGCTATGAAGTATCAGGAACTGATTCAACTCCTTTTTATGAGTTACGAAAATCCAGTAACAGAACAAACACTTACGTTTTGTCAATTTGCAAAGGTGTCATTTGATTCTACTCACTATGATACAGAGAACCAAAAATTTCAAGGAATTAACATAAACGGACATAGCGGCTTATGTTTGGACTATAGTTCACAAGGTTATAATTACGCTGGGATTGTGTGGGATAATGGAGATTATATATTTGAGTTATTTGGAGAATATTCCAAAAACGAATTGTGTGATTTGGCCAAAACTGCCAAAGTTATTGAAAATAATAAATAAGGCATAGTAAATCGCTTTCTTAAACA
>OGGZ01001591.1_pt1 | contig 18511 bp, 19 predicted proteins | sample 1571371 | NCBI WGS metagenome assembly OGGZ01 (sample SAMEA2582025, study PRJEB24529) | metagenome | biome: Human gut stool | place: China | collected 2011
GCGCCGTTGATGACGAAGGTGCCGGAGTGGGTCATCAGGGGGAAATCGCCCATGAAGATCTCCTGCTCCTTGATTTCGCCGGTCTCCTTATTGTGCAGGCGCACGCTGACCTTCATGGGGGCGGCATAGGTGGCGTCCCGGGCCTTGCACTCCTCCACGTCGTACTTGGGCTTCTCGTCCATGCTGTAGTCGATGAAGCTCAGCTCCAGGTTGCCGGCATAGTCGCCGATGGAGGCCACGTCGGCGAAAACCTCCCGCAGGCCGGTGTCCAGGAACCACTGATAGGATTTCTTCTGGATCTCCAGCAGGTTGGGCATCGCCATGACCTCTTCGTGTCTGGCAAAGTTCTTGCGCAGGGTCTTGCCATAATACTTGTCCTTGGCCATCTTCAATACTCACGCCTTTCTTTTCGCATTTTCTCCGTGCTTTTCCTTGGGAACCGCTCTCCCGGGATTTTGACACGCTCGGCCCGGTTGTTTGTTTTCGCCCGGGCCCACTTGTAATTTCGGGGGAAAGCTGGTATCATAACAGCAGATTTGAAATGGGGCATCAGGCCCCATTTTCTCAATATAGCGTCTTATTGTACCACAGGCGTGGCCCCTTTGTCAACATAAAACCCCGCCGGGAGCCCGATTTTTTCGGATTCCCGGCGGGATTTTTCGCAGGCACCGTATTTTTATGCTGCGCAAGGGATTTTTCGAAATTGCGGGCATTTCCCGCGCGATCCGCCGGACGGAGCCGCGGACGGTCCGCAAATGCATAGCCTTGCAGCGCGCCGGAAAGCTCCATCCCCGGGTGTCTGGCCCGGGGCCGTTTTTTTGACCGGAGAATGCCGGAAAATTTGGAAAATATTTTGGCATTTTATGCCAATACGTCATTCTGGATACCGTCGTGGACATGGGCCACGAGGTGTTCAAGGCCGCGCCCAAGAGCCCTTCCCTGACCCGGGAGAAGCTCCAGTCCATGCTGGAGCAGTACGACTTCCAGGTGGAGCAGATCATCTCCGGCATCAGCGTGTCCGACCTGTATTACAGCGCCAAGATCCCCTTCCAGTTTGACTACGGCGACAGGGACAAGGACGGCATGCCCGGCGATAAGGGCAGCCACGGCACCCATGTGGCCTCCACCGCCGCCGGTAATGTGGGCGTCAACGATGCCGTCATGGGCGTGGCGCCCCAGGCCCAGATCATCAACATGAACGTGTTCAAGTCCACCGGCGGCGCGTCCTATGCGGACATTCTGGCCGCTCTGGAGGACTGCATCCTGCTGGGCGTGGACGTGGCCAACCTGAGCCTTGGCTCCGACTGCGGCTACATCGACTATGACAGCGAGGACGCCTTCACCAAGTGGACGGCGTCCAGTTTGCCTTCCGCTATGTCCATCCCAATGAGGACACTACCGGCCAGCTGGCCATCGACAACGTGAAGCTGATGGCGGTGGAGGACAGCCCCGTGGCCCAGAAGTACACCATCACCGCCACCGCTGGTGAGGGCGGCTCCATCACCCCCGCCGGTGAGGTGTCCGTGAGAGAGGGCGCGTCCCAGACCTTCGCCATCGCCGCCCAGGAGGGCTACGCCATCGCCGATGTGCTGGTGGACGGCCAGAGCGTAGGCGCGGTGGACAGCTACACCTTCGAGAATGTCACCGCCAACCACACCATCGCCGCCGTGTTCACCAGGACGGCCTCCGACGTGCAGTTCGACAACGACTTCGAGTCCGAGACCTTCCCCGGCCACGGCTGGACTGTGAAGGGCGCCCGTACCGACAGCCCCTATACCTGGTACAAGGGCACCAATACCAAGCTCAATTCCACCAAGCAGGCCCGCATCGACATGGATTACTATGAAGATTCCTGGGGCGACTGGAGCGTGGGCGGCATCCGCAAGCCTCTGCTGCCTATGGCAGGCAGCAGCGATAAGCTGCAGGATGAGTATCTCATCTCCCCGGTGGTGAACCTCACCGGCAAGACGCCTACGCTGAACTTCGACTACCTGCTGATGAAGTACGTCATCAGCAACAACTACTGCTCCGTGACCGTGGAGGCCACCACCGACGGCGGCCGGACCTGGACCACCATCTGGAATGCCGCCGATCTGGGCGAAACCAACTTCTGGTACAACGGCACGGCCCATGTTGCCGTTCCCGCCGCCTTCTGCACGGACAATGCCCAGTTCGCCTTCCACTTCTATAAGAAGGCCAACCAGGGCTATGACGATACCGACGCCATGTTCGCCATCGACAACGTGACCATGACCTACGGCGCCACCGATCCCTGCGCCGATGGTCATACCCTCACCGCCGTGGCGGAGGTCCCCGCCACCTGCCAGGAGACCGGCGTCAAGGCCCACTGGGTGTGCTCCGTCTGCGGCAAGCTGTTCAGCGACGCCGATGGCAAGAACGAGACCACCCTGGTGGCCCTGACCATCGGCGCTCTGGGCCACGCCTGGGGCCAGCCTGCCTGGACCTGGACCGGCTACGAGTCCGCCAAGGCCACCTTCACCTGCAGCCGTGACGCCAGCCATGTGGAGGAGGTCACCGCCGCTGTTACCAGCGAGATCACCACCCCTGCTTCCTGCGAGAGCACCGGCGTCCGGACCTATACCGCCACGGTGACCTTCCAGGGCAAGAACTATACCGACACCCGCACCGGGACCCTGCCCTCCCTGGGTCACAAGACCCAGCTGGTGGGTGCGAAGGCCGCCACCTGCACCGAGGACGGCTACACCGGCGACGAGGTGTGCACCGTCTGCGGCGAGACCGTGAAGAAGGGCGAAGTCATCCCCGCTACCGGCCACGATTACAAGGACGGCAAGTGCACCAACTGCGGCGAGACCGACCCCAACTATAAGCCCGCTGAGCCCGAGAATCCCGGCGTCAAGACCGGCGACGAGGCTCACACCGCTCTGTGGCTGGCTGCGGCCTCCGTATCCCTGCTGGCTGCCGCTGCCCTGCTGCTGAGCAAGAAAAAGCACCTGAGCTGACCCTAAAAAGTCAGGTAATAGCAATAGCCCCGGGACGCTGACTCGTCCCGGGGCTATTGCATAGAACCTTCGATTCTCTGCGCTCCATAAAAAATCCGCAAGGCACAGCCCTGCGGATTTTTTTACTTGATTCGGTTACAGATACTTGCGCATGCCCTCGGTGGCCACGGAAGCATCGGCGGTGAGGGTCACCGTGAACTTCACGGTGTTGGCATCGCTGAACTTGTCCAGCCAGTGCAGGAACTTTTCCACGGCGGCGAAGTCCTCGCTATGTACGATCTTGCACAGGTTGTCCACATAGACGTGGGAAATATCATAATTGCCCGCATACAGACCGCTGATGAAGCCCCGCAGGCACTCAAAAGAATCCAAGTGGTATTCACCGGCGTTGACCAGGCGCACAGAGGACTTGATGTCGTAGGTCATGTCCGCGCCGGGCTCGATGCAGACGACACAGCCGCCTTCTTCGGCCACGGAGGCATGAACCAGCTCGATGAGCTGCTTGGTCTTGCCCGCGCCGTTGTCGCCCATAATCAATCTAACCATAAGAGATCACTCCTTTTGCATATATGTATACCATACCATAACTCGGCGGAAATGGCAATGGGAAAATATACGGTTTTTTACCGGCCCAGCTTTTCCCGCAGGGCCTGGCCCATGTCCTCATAGCCGGGCTTGCCCAGCAGGGCGAACATATTCTTCTTATACGCCTCCACCCCCGGCTGGTCGAAGGGGTTCACGTCCAGCAGATAGCCCGACAGGCCGCAGGCATATTCAAAGAAATAGATCAGCTGGCCCAGGGTGTCCGCGTTCAGAGCCCCGCAGCGCAGGATGATGTTGGGCACGCCGCCCTCCTCGTGGGCCAGCAGGGTGCCGTCCATGGCCTGGGTGCGGATAAAGTCCATGGTCCTGCCCGCCAGGAAGTTCAGCCCATCGCCGTCGGCGGCGTCAAAGGGCACCGTGCTCTCCTGCTCCTCCGGGTCGAAGCGCACCACCGTCTCCAGCAGATGGCGCTCCCCCTGCTGGATATACTGGCCCATGGAGTGCAGGTCCGCCGTGAACTCCACGCTGGCCGGGAACAGGCCCTTGTTCTCCTTGCCCTCGGACTCGCCGTACAGCTGCTTCCACCACTCGGACATGAACCGGAAGGACGGCTCATAGGAGGCCAGGATCTCGATCTTCTTCCCGGCGCGGTAGAGCTGGTACCGGGCCCCGGCATACTGCCAGGCGGGATTCTGCTCCATATCTCCGGCGGTGCAGACCTCCTGCATCCGGGCGGCCCCCTGCATCAGGGCCCGGATGTCGATGCCCGCCACGGCGATGGGCAGCAGGCCCACGGCGGTGAGGACGCTGTAGCGCCCGCCGATGTCGTCAGGCACCACGAAGGTCTCGTACCCGGCCTGATCGGCTAGGGACTTCAGGGCCCCCTTCTGCCGGTCGGTGGTGGCGTAAATGCGCCGGGCCGCGCCGTCGGGGCCGTATTTCTTCTCCAGCAGCTCCCGGAAGAACCGGAAGGCCACGGCAGGCTCCGTGGTGGTGCCGGACTTGGAGATGACGTTCACGGAGAAGTCCACCCCCTCCAGCAGCTCCATGGTCTCCCGCAGCTGCCGGTCGGACAGGCCGTTGCCCACAAAATAGATGTTGGGGGTGTTCTTCCGCTTCAGATTATAGTTGGGGGAGCACAGGCACTCGATGACGCCCCTTGCCCCCAGATAGGAGCCGCCGATGCCGATGACCACCAGGGCCCGGGAATCGCTCTGAATGCGCCGGGCCGCCGCCTGGATGCGGTCGAACTCCTGCCGGTCATACTCCTGGGGCAGGCGCACCCAGCCGGTGAAGTCGCCTCCGGCTCCATCGTTCTTCTGCAAGTGGTTGTGGGCGATGCGCAGGCGGGGCGCCAGCGCCGCCTCATAGGGCAGGGCGATAAATCGCCGCATATGGGTCAGGTCCACCTGGATCATAGGGATTACCTCCTGTGTAAATCGGATTTTTCATCACACCGTATCTTACCGCGTTTTCCCGGAAAATACAAGGGGATTCCCGTCGAAACGGTGAAAATCCTATCCGATCACATGGTCCGCAGCTCTGCCCGGGGCGCGGTCAGGTCCCAGCCGCGCCCATCCCGCAGCAGCAGCTCCGCCGGACCGCCGGGGATGTGCTCCGGGGCCCGGTCCACCCGGGCGTCCACCATCAGGAGCCGGGGCAGCGGCGTGCTTCTCAGCCAGTCCGGCATGGGCGGACGGTCCCGCAGCAGCAGCGGCAGCCGGAACAGCTGATCGTCGTTGCCGCTGAACATCCTATAGGCGGTCGTATCAATAAGATACCGCTGCGCGCCGAAGCGGATAGCCGCCGGACTGTTGGCCCGCGCCCATTCTCCGCACTCCCTCCGGGAGGACGCCATCAGCAGGCTGAGACTGCCGTAATACGCATCCCGGGTAAAGCCGAAGGCGTACCACTCCCGCCCGTCCGGCAGGCACAGAACGCTGCCCAGGGGCCGGACCTCCTGGATATTGCCGCTCTCCCAGGCCAGGATCTCCGGGGTCAGATATCGAAGAATATTTTGCATTATGATTACCCTCCTGAGTTTATCCTGAGTTTATATTTTATTGTATCGTTGCTTCCTCTGTGCCGCAATAGCATTCCTGTTCAGTTTCCGCCAAGGATCACCCGCAGAAGCACATGGTCCGGGCCAGGCGCAGGAACATCTCCCCGAAGGTCAGCTTTTCCACGGCTTCCGCCGCCCGGATGGGCACCTCCAGCAGCATTTCGCCGTTCTGGGTGACGGTCAGGGTCCCCAGAACGTCCCCCTGCCGCACCGGGGCCGCTGCCGACTCCGGCAGGGTCACCGTCTGCTCCAGCCCCTGGAGCCGGGCCTTTTCCGCCAGCAGCAGGCCCTCCGCCGGGTCCACCATAGGCTGCACCGCATTCCGGGTCCCCAAGGTCACCGGCACCGGCGGCAGCGGCTCCTCCGGGGCGGCATGGACCAGACCATAGGTGGAGAACCCATAGTTGAGCAAAGTCTTGGCGTCCTCGAACCGCTGCTGGCCGGTGGGGGATTTCAACACCACGGCGATCAGCTCCATGCCCTCCCGCTCCGCCGTGGCGGAAATGCAGTATCTGGCGGAGTCCGTGGACCCGGTTTTCAGCCCCGTGGCCCCCTCATAAAAGCGGATGAGCTTGTTGGTGTTGGACAGCTGGAACTGTCCGTCCCGAAGGGTGTCCATCCAGATGGTGGTAAAGCGCCGGATGTCCGGGTGGTTCACGATCAGCTCCCGGGACATCACAGCAATGTCCCAGGCGCTGGTGACGTGACCCTCCGCCGGAAGGCCCGTGCAGTTGACGAAATGGGTGTCCTGCATCCCCAGCTCCCGGGCCCGGTTGTTCATCTGCTCCACAAACAGCTCCGTGACCCCCGCCGTTTTTTCCGCCAGGGCCACGGCGGCGTCGTTGCCGCTGGACACGCACACCCCCTTCAGCAGGTCCTCCACGGTGATCTGCTCCCCGGGGGACAGAAAGATCTGGCTGCCGCCCATGGAGGCGGCATAGTCGCTGACGGTGACCACGTCGTCATAGGCCAGGGTTCCCCGGTCGATGGCCTCCATCACCAGCAGCAGGGTCATGACCTTGGTGACGCTGGCCGGTTCCAGGGCCTGGTGCTCGTTTTTGGCGTAGAGCACCTGTCCCGTCTCCTTCTCCATCAGCAGCGCCGCCTCCGCCTGCACCGGCAGCTCCACCCCCCAGGCCGGACACAGCGTCAGCAGCAGCACCAGCACCGGCAGTGCCCCCAGCAGCTTTTTCATGGCAAACCCCTCCCCGTTTTTTCTTCACCGTATGCGCCCGGGGGCAAAAAAAGAACGCCCCCGGCAGGAGGCGTTCTTTTCGTATGCCTTGTTATGCGTTGAGGATGCTCATGAACTCCTCGCCGGTGATGGTCTCCTTTTCGTGCAGGAACCTGGCCAGCTCATCCAGCTTCTGCCGGTCGTCCCGCAGGATCTGCAATGCCTTCTGGTGCTGCCGCTCCACCAGCTCCACCACCAGCCGGTCGATCTTGGCCTGGGTCTCCGGCGAGCAGGCCAGGGACGCATCCCCGCCCAGATACTGGTTGGTAACGGTCTCCAGTGCCACCATGCCGAACTCGTCGCTCATGCCGTACCGGGTCAGCATGGCCCGGGCCAGCTTGGTGGCCTGCTCAATGTCGTTGGAAGCGCCGGTGGTGACGGAGCCGAACACCACTTCCTCGGCGGCCCGGCCGCCGGTGAAGGTGGCGATCTTGTTTTCGATCTCCTCCCGGCTCATGAGGTAGTGGTTGCCCTCCTCCACCTGCATGGTGTAGCCCAGGGCGCCGGAGGTCCGGGGAATGATGGTGATCTTCTGCACCGGGGCGGAGTGGGTCTGGCGGGCCGCCACCAGGGCGTGGCCGATCTCGTGATAGGACACGATCCACTTCTCCCGGTCGGTGAGAATGGCGTTCTTCTTCTGATATCCGGCGATAACGGTCTCGATGCTCTCCTCCAGGTCCGCCTGGGTCACCAGCTTCCGGCCGTCCCGCACCGCCCGCAGGGCGGCCTCGTTGACGATGTTGGCCAGCTCCGCGCCGGACGCGCCGGAGGCCATCCGGGCCACGGCACCGAAGTCCACATTCTCTGCCAGCTTGATCTTCCGGGCGTGGACCTTCAGAATCTCCTCCCGGCCCTTCAGGTCCGGCAGTTCCACCGGCACCCGGCGGTCAAACCGGCCGGGACGGGTCAGGGCGGGGTCCAGGGACTCCGGGCGGTTGGTGGCCGCCAGGATGATGACGCCGGAGTTGTCGTCGAAGCCGTCCATTTCCGTCAGCAGCTGGTTCAGAGTCTGCTCCCGCTCATCGTTGCCGCCGTACTGGCCGCCGCTGCGCTTCTGGCCGATGGCGTCGATCTCGTCGATGAACACGATGCAGGGGGCCTTCTCCTTGGCCTGGCTGAACAGGTCCCGGACCTTGGACGCGCCCATGCCCACAAACATCTCCACAAACTCCGAGCCGGAGATGGAGAAGAAGGGCACCTGGGACTCGCCTGCCACGGCCTTGGCCAGCATGGTCTTGCCGGTTCCCGGAGGCCCCACCAGCAGGATGCCCTTGGGCATGGATGCGCCGATCTCCTGATACTTACCGGGGTCATGGAGATAGTTCACGATCTCCTGCAGGTTCTCCTTGGCCTCATCCTCGCCGGCCACGTCGGAGAAGTGGATGCCCTGGGTGGACTGCACATAGATCTTGGCGTTGGATTTTCCTGCGCCGAACATCATGGAGCCGGGGCCTCCGGCCCGGTCCGTCAGCTTCTTGGCCATCAGCTGGCCGACGGCGATGAACAGGATGATGGGCAGGATCCACGTCAGCACAAAGCTCAGCAGGGGCGAGGTCTCCTCCACGATGTCCCGGGTGAACTCCGCCCCGGCGTCATACAGCCGCTGGGTCAGGTCCGGGTCGTTCATGGGCCCGGTTTTATAGACCTTGCTGCCGTCCTTGTTGGTGAAGATGATCTGGTTGTCCTCCACCTCCACCTGGCCGATCTCCTTGTTTTCGGTCATGGTCATGAAGGTGCCGTAGTCCACCTCCTGCACCGCGTGCCGGGCCACCAGGGGCACCAGCAGAAAGTTGATCAGCAGCAGCACCACCAGGGCGACGCCGTAATAATAAATCAACGGTTTTTTCGGGGGCTTTACTTCTTTCATATGCCGTCCTCCTGCGTCAGCCGGGTCCGAATCCCCGGAATTTTGGGATATAATACCACGCTGTCCCGCGAAAATCAACAGGATTTTGTGAACAAACCGGGGTTTTTTCGAGGAAAAGAGGACGGGGCGCTGCCCCGTCCTCTTTTGGCACTCAGAAGGTCTTGTTCACATAGTCGTTGTACTTCTTCACGTCCATCTGGCCCTGATAGGTGTTCTGGAACCGCTTCACCGTCAGGCTGTTGAACTGGACGATCTGGCGGTATTTCAGGAAGCCCACCACCAGGGGCAGGCCGCCGGACAGATAGCTGATGGGGGCCTGCCGCCACACGCCGTAGCCAAAGGCCGCCACCACCACCAGGGAGATGATGACCCCGGCGATCTCCTTTTTGGGGTGCATCCTGCGCACCACGTCCGCCTGCACCACGCCCAGGTCGATCATGGTCTTAGCGAAGCGCTTCTGCACCGTGAACAGGCTGACGGCATTGAGCACGCAGGGGGCCACCACGAAAAACGCAAACAGCGCAATGATGGCCTGGAAAATGAAAATCATCAATCCTTCGTTATCCAAAAATCTATCCTCCTATTATATAAATTAGTCCACAAATTTCACGGCCACGTCCTCCCGGGCGCTGGCATACAGCATGGTCAGGTAGATCACGTCGAAATCCACGATATCCCCCACCTGCGGGCAGGGGTCGCAGTCCTCCACGTCCAGAATGCAGTGGTCCGACGAGCCGCCTACCACCGTCATACCCGGCGTCCGGGGATGCAGCATCATGATATCCCCCACGTCGGCCCGGCCGATGCCGGCAATGGCCCGGCGGCGGATGCCCCGGTCCTCATAGGTGGGCCGGTTGCAGAAGCAGTCCACCATAATGGGTCCCACCGGGTGGGTGGGCTTGTCCTTCACCTCCACGATCTGGGCCCGCAGGGTCATGCAGTCCATCCGCAGATAGTCCATGTCGTGAATGCCCCAGTCCACCTGTAAATCCTTGGCCACTAAGATACCCTCGCCGATGCGCAGGTGGTTGATGCCCTCCGGCATGGTGCCCCAGTGGACCAGGGTGAAGGAGCTGGTGGCTCCGCCGGACACGATCTCCAGCTTCCGGCCGATGGTGTCCTCCACCCGCCGGGCGATATGTACCAGCTGGCCCAGATTCTCCGGTGTGGGCTGGATGGAGCCGTAGCACCCCAGGTTCACGCCTACGCCTGCCAGCTCCACGTGGGGCAGGTCCCGCTCCACATGGACGCACACCCGCACCATCTCGTCCTGGTCCCAGAAGCCCTCCCGCAGGTCCCCCAGGTCCGCCATGACCACGGCCCTGTGGATCACGCCCTGCCGGGCGCAGACCTCCTCCAGAGCGTCCAGCGTGGCCCGCTCGCTTTCCAGGGAATAGTCGCACCACCGGGCCACGTCCTCCAGTTCGCTTTCCATGGGGATCCGCAGCAGCATATACGGCCCCGGCACCCCGGCCCGGCGGCAGCGGACGATCTGCTCCAGGCGGCTGCTGGCCAGCTGGGTGGCCCCGCAGTCCCGGAACATACGGCCCACCTCCGGCAGGCCGCTGCACCCCTTGATGACGCCGCACACCTGGATGCCCCGGGCGGTGCAGCGGGAGATGACCTCCTCCATATTGTGCCGCAGGCGGCTGCGGCTGATTTCCAGACAGGGATATTGCCGGTTCATATGCGAAAGCCTCGATTCTGGCAGATACATAATATATGAATTATAGCATACTCTTTCCCATCTGGCTACCAATTTTCCACATTTTCTTCCGCCGGTCAGAAATAGATGGTCACGTCCGGGTGCTGCTGCAGCTCCCAGCGCAGGTCCTCCAGAAACAGGGCCGCCTCCCGGGGCAGCTCCACCGCCCGGGGGGCGATGAGATAGCTGATGCGGTCCGGCGGCGGGGCGGTGAAGCGGCAGATCTTGGCCCGCCTGGCCCGGCGCATATGCTCAGCGGCAATGGCCGGGGCCGCCGCCCACACCCGGCGGGTAGGGGGCCACGCATCCGCCAGCTGCATGGTGTCGGTGTTCAGCAGGGGCCGGGCATCGGACCCGAACCAATAGTCGTTCCACACCTGCACCTCCCGCCGCTGGGACACGTTGATCTCCTGGGACATATCCAGGTCATGGGGGTTCACCAGCTCCGGATAGTCGCTGCCCTCGGAGCAGATCATATAGAACGACTCCCGGAACAGGGGCGTCACCTGCAGCTCCGGGTTGAAGCCCACGTCGTCCTCCACAATGGCCATGTCCAGCTCCCGGCGGGTAACGGCCTCCTGGGCCTGCTGGCTGGACAGGGTCTCCACCCGCAGAGCCACCGGCAGGTCCCGCTCCAGAAACCTCTTGTATACCGGCGGCAGCACATATTGGTTGGCGGTGTAGGCAGCGCCGATGCGGAAATGGGTCCGGGCCTCGGCGGCGGCAATGCCGCGCATTTCGTCGGTGAGCTTCCGCCACCGCTGGGCCAGGGGCAGAAACCGGCTGCCCGCGTCCGTCAGCTCCAGCCGTCTCAGGCCCTTGCCCCGGACAAACAGCGGCGTTCCCACCTCGTCCTCCAGGGTCTGGAGCCGGGCGGAAAGGGTGGGCTGGGTGATATAAAGCGCCTGGGCGGCGGCGGTCATGGACCCGCTGCGCAGCACCGTCAGAAAGGTTTCGATCTCCATATCCGTCATGTCGGAGCCCTCCTGGAATTATAGATTGCGACCTATATTATAAGGGAAAAGAACCGATTTTACAAATCCCTTTTTTCGTGTTATCTTATCACTCGCCCGAAGGGGAACCGCACCGGACGCGGCGCGGGATCACAGCAGAAAGGAGTGTTCTCAAATGACTAAGACGAATCGCACCGGTATGGTAGTTGCAGCCGTTGTTGCTTCTGTATTGATGGCACTCACGCTGGTGAGCACGGCCACCGGCCACTTCTATGGCCTGACGGTGGTGCTGGCGTTTCTGATGCCGGTTCTGGCTTTCGTGGAGCTGGTCCTGCTGTGCAAGCTGCTGTAACGCAAATTCGCTTTTCCATCCTTTTCCATTCCGCATATACCCTCCAAGTTTTTCTCTCTTACAAATGGTCCGCCGCTGCCGGGCGGCGGACCGCAAAAAACACCGCAGGGCTGCCGGGTCCTGCGTTTTTTGCGCCCAGCTTGTCAAAAGGTCTTTTTGACAAGCTGGGTGCGGTTTTCAGAACTTTTCAAGTTCTGAAAACCTATGATTGCAAACGAAAGACACCCCTGATGGGTTTCTTTCGTAACTATCTTCCTTTCCGATGACGGAAGATTTCCAATTTTTTTTGGAAACGGTGCTCCGTGTCCGAATTGTGAACAAATTGTAAACTTTAAAAATCATCTTTCCTTGCGAGTTCTAATATGGTATATTAGATGTCGAGAAAACGTGAAAACTATACCTTCCAAGGAGGTTTTTCCCATGCGCGAATATGTTCTCATGACCGACAGCTGCTGCGATCTGCCCGATCAGATGGCCCGGGAGCTTCAGCTGGAGGTGCTGCCCCTGACCATGCACATGGACGGGCAGGACTATCCCAACACCCTGGATGGCGCGGCCATCAGCAACGAGGAGTTTTACCGGCGGATCCGGGCGGGCAAAATGGCCACCACCTCCGCCGTCAACGTGGGCCAGTTTGAGGACGCCATGTCCGCCATTCTGGAGCAGGGGAAGGATATCCTGTGCATCAGCTTCTCCTCGGCCCTGTCCACCACCTACCAGTCCGCCTGCATCGCGGCGGAAAGCGTCCAGGCCAAGTATCCGGAGGGGCGCATCCGGGTCATCGACTCCCTGAGCGCCTCCCTGGGCCAGGGCCTGCTGATGTACCTGACCGCCCACAAGAAGCTGGAGGAGAACCTGACCCTGGACCAGCTGGGGGACTGGGTGGAGGAAAACAAGCTCCACGTCTGCCACTGGTTCACGGTGGACGACCTGAACTATCTGAAAAAGGGCGGCCGGGTGTCCGCCGCCACGGCGCTGGTGGGCACCATGCTGTCCATCAAGCCCATTATGCACACCTCCGACGAGGGTAAGCTGACGGTGGTGGGCAAGGCCCGGGGCCGCAAGAGCAGCCTGAACACCCTGGTGGACACCGTGGGCCGCCTGGGCATTGACCTGCAGGATCAGGTGATGTTCATCTGCCAGGCGGACTGCCAGGCGGAGGCGGAGACCGTGGCCGCCCAGCTCAAGCAGCGCTACGGCGTCAAAGAGGTGTACATCAACTACATCGGCCCCGTCATCGGCAGCCATACCGGCCCCAACACCATGGGCCTGTTCTTTGTGGGAACGGAGCGCTGAGCATGAAGTGGCTGGAGCTGAAGATCGACGCCGCCCCCGCCGGGCTGGAGCCCGTCAGCGCACTGCTGGAGGACCTGGGCATCACCGGCCTGGTCATTGACGACGAGGGGGATTTCCAGGACTTTCTGGAGCACAACCACGCCTATTGGGACTATGTGGACGACGCCCTGATGCAGGAGAAAAAGGGCCTGTGCCGCATCACCTTCTATCTGGAGGACAGTCCCGACGGGTACAACACCCTGGCTCAGGTCCGCATGGCCCTGTCCCGGGTGAAGCAGGAGCACCCCGAATACGGCCGGCTGCTGCTGACCATGGAGAACATGGAGGACGCCGACTGGGAAAACAACTGGAAACAGTTTTACAAGCCCATGGAGATCGGCGACCGGCTGATCGTCATCCCCGAGTGGGAGAGCGCCAGTGTGCCGGAGGGCCGGGTAGCCCTGCGGCTGAACCCGGGCCTCACCTTCGGCACCGGCAGCCACGCCACCACCCGCCTGTGCCTGACGGCCCTGGAAAAGCATATCACCGGCGGCCAGACGGTGCTGGACCTGGGCTGCGGCAGCGGCATTCTGTCCATTGCCGCCCTGCTGCTGGGGGCGGACCGGGCCGTGGCCTGCGACATTGACGAAAAGTGCATGGACGTGGCCTATGAAAACGCCGCCCTCAACGGCGTGGGCCGGGCCCGCTACACCGTCCGCTGGGGCGATGTGGTAACGGATCAGGCCCTGCGGCAGGAGCTGGGCGGCCCCTATGACGTGGTGGTGGCCAACATCGTGGCCGACGTCATCAAGGCCCTGGCCTCCACGGTGCGGCCCCTGGTAAAGGAGGGGGGCATCTTCCTGTGCTCCGGCATCATCGACGACCGGGCGGAGGAGGTAGCCCAGTGCCTGCGGGATAACGGCTGGACCATTGCCGAGACCCGCAGCAGCGAGGGCTGGTTCTCCTATCTGTGCCGATAAATCAAAACCTCCGGCTATGCCGGAGGTTTTGATTTATGGCGCGCAGGAGTCCTGATCCAGGCCGCTGCGGTATTCGTTGGGGGACACGCCGATGACGTCCCGGAAGGCCCGGGCGAATTTGCTGGCGTTGTCATAGCCGAACTGTCCGGCGATGTCCAGCACCGTCCGGTCCGTGGACCGCAGCAGCTCCGCCGCGCCGTGCATCTTCTGCAGACGCAGCCAGGCGGCGGGACTGCGGCCATAGACACCCCGGAAGCTGGCCTGGATCTGGGCGGCGGAGGCCCCGAAATGCCGGGACAACTCCTGCACCGTCACCTTGCTCTCGGTGTTGGCCAGCAGATAGTCCGCCGTCTTTCTGGCCAGGGACACCTGTCCCCGGGAAAGGCCCGGCGCAGCCGCCTGGGGCTGGGCGGGCACCTCCAGAGCGCTGAGAAACAGCAGCAGCTCCAGGATCTTCACCTTCAGATACCCCCGGCGCAGGTCCTCCGGCACCTGATACAGCTCCGAAAACACGTGCTCTACCCGCCGGGAGGACCGGGCGGCAAAATACCCCCCGGCGGCGCAGAATTTTTCCGCCAGGGCGGCGGGCTGCACCTCCACGTCCTCTAAAAAGCAGGACAGGCACCGGGGCGCCAGCCCCGGGTCCACGGTAACGGTGATGCCGTGGTAGTGGCCGGTGGGAAAGGCGGCCAGGGTGGGCAGCACGTCCTGCCGGGCCACGGACAGGTCCCCCGGGGCCAGGTAGAAATACCGGCTCCCCAGGCGGTACTCCATGCGCCCCTCCCGGCAGTGGCTGATCTCCAGCACCCCCGGGGCGGCGGGCTCCAAGGGACAGGAGGCGGCATGGACGTCGTGATAGTGGATGTCGATGCCGGGAAACACCGGATAAAGGGTCACCGCCGCCTGGCCCCCGTCCGGGGTCTCCCGGCGGACGGTGTGCTCCGGCAGCGGCAAGGGTTCATGCAGACACGCAGATTCCATGGTCACTTTTTCAGGTGGCCCAACAGGCCCCGCTTTTCCAGGGGACGGGACACCACCTCCCCGGCCTGATAGCCGGTGTCGTTGATGACCCGGACCAGCTGCTCCCGGTCCAGGGGCTCCTGGGACTGGATCACGGTCTGGCCCTTGGTGTGGGAGGAGGACACCTTCTTCACCTGGAAATGGCTGCGGACGGCGTCGTTGATGTGGCTTTCGCACATGCCGCACATCATGCCGTCCACCTGGACAATGGTTTCGATCATAGCGTTATACCTCCTTGAGGAAATGGGTTGTTTTTCCTGCGGGGCTATTGCTCCGCCGACAGCAGGCGGTCCCGGAGCTGGGGCAGCCGGTCCTGGGACTGGGCCAGGATGGCGCAGACCGCCGTCTGACAGGCGTCCTCCTCCAGGCCCAGGGCCTGCTGCATCCGGCGGCACAGGGGGCCGAAGCACGCGGCGTATTCCGCGGCGGCCCGGCGGCCCTCCGGCGTCAGGAACACCGTGCCATAGCGCTCCTTTTCCACCAGGCCCGCCTGACAGAGATTCTGGAGCATGGAGTGGGCGCTGGGCTTGGACACGTTCATCCGGGCGGCGATTTCCACCGAGCGGACGCCCCTGCCCTCCTGGCACAGATCGTCCAGCACCAGCAGATATCGGATGGAGGCCGGGGTCATGGCCTGCGGGCAATTAGACATATCTAACCTCCTGGGTGAAAGGGCGGGGGAGACGCGGAGCTGCCCACGTCTCCCCCGGGGATCAGGTCACGGCTGGCTGTGATGGCACTGGCCATGCATGGCGCAGTGGGCGCAGCCCGCGCCGCAGGAGGACTTTCCCTGCTTTTTCTGCCGGACCAGGCCGCGGATGATAAGGACTACAATGGCTAACAGGGCGATGCTGATGAGAATGGTGGAGAGATTGGCGCTGATCCAATGCAGCATGGAATTTCACTCCTTTTCGGAAAATGTCGTAAGATGGGATGGAACAGATCAGACCTTGGCGTTGAGCTTGGTGGCCTCCTTATAGGGGCGCACCAGCATATAGACCATCAGGGCCAGGGCCGCCAGGGCGAAGATCAGGCCGATGACATTGACGCTGCCGGTGAACAGGCCGCCGAACTGGTTGATCATCAGGCCGACGAGATAGGCAAAGCCGCACTGATAGCCGATGGCGAACCAGGTCCACTTGCGGTTGTTCATCTCCCGCTTGATGGCGCCGATGGCGGCGAAGCAGGGAGCGCACAGCAGGTTGAACACCAGGAAGCTGAAGCCGCTGATGCCGGTGAAGGCCGCGCCGATGTTCTGATACACGGTTCCGTCGCCGCCGCCATACAGGATGCCCAGGGTGCCCACGATGTTCTCCTTGGCCACAAGGCCGGTGATGGAGGCCACGGCGGCCTGCCAGTTGCCCCAGCCCAGGGGCTTGAAGATCCAGGCGATGACGCCGCCGATGGCAGCCAGGATGGAGCTCTGGATCTCGCTCTCGTCCAGCATACGGAAGGTGCCGTCCACCCAGCCGAAGTAGGTGGTGAACCACACGAAGATGGTGGAAAGCAGGATGATGGTGCCGGCCTTCTTGATGAAGGACCAGCCGCGCTCCCACATGCTGCGCAGCACGTTGCCCAGAGTGGGCCAGTGATAGGCGGGCAGCTCCATCACGAAGGGAGCGGGATCACCGGCGAACATCTTGGTCTTCTTCAGCATGATGCCGGAGACGATGATGGCGGCCATGCCGATGAAGTAAGCGGAGGTGGAGACCCATGCGCTGCCGCCGAAGATGGCGCCTGCGATCATGGCGATGAAGGGGACCTTGGCGCCGCAGGGGATGAAGGTGGTGGTCATAACGGTCATCCGGCGGTCGCGTTCATTTTCGATGGTACGGGAAGCCATGATACCGGGCACGCCGCAGCCCACGCCGATGAGCATGGGGATGAAGGACTTGCCGGACAGGCCGAACTTGCGGAACACGCGGTCCAGCACGAAGGCGATACGGGCCATATAGCCGCAGGCCTCCAGGAAAGCCAGCATCAGGAACAGAACCAGCATCTGGGGCACGAAGCCCAGCACCGCGCCCACACCGGCCACGATGCCGTCATTGATCAGGCCGCCGAGCCAGTCGGCGGCGCCGGCGGACTCCAGACCGTTGCTGACCAGCACGGGGATACCGGGGACCCACACGCCGTAGTCGGCGGGATCGGGGGCGTCAAAGCCGTTTTCAGTGAGATACTTCACGGCGTCCACAAAGGTCATCTGCACCACGTCGTCCCTCTTATCTGCGCCCTGAGGCAGGGTGTCGTAATAGGCGGTCATGGTGTTGATGGCCAGGGTCTCCTCGTCCTCCACGTCCACGGTGGCGGTGGAGGAGCTGGGCTGGAAGCTCTGCATTTGGGCCAGCAGGGCCTGGGCGTCAAAGTCCTCGGCCTCGGGGTCGATCTCCGTGCCCAGGAAGGCGTCCACGGCCTGGATGGCGGCGGTGTAATCGTCGTTGACGGCGTTATACTCCTTGCTGCCGATGCCCAGCAGGTGCCAGCCGTCGCCGAACACGCCGTCGTTGGCCCAGTCGGTGGCGGGAGCGCCCACGGCTACCATGGCGATCCAGTAAACCAGGAACATCACCACGGCGAAGATGGGCAGGCCCAGCCAGCGGTTGGTGACCACCTTGTCGATCTTGTCGGAGGTGGACAGCTGGCCCTTGTTCTTCTGCTTGTAGCAGCTCTTGATGATCTCGGCGATGTAAACATAGCGCTCGTTGGTGATGATGCTCTCGGCGTCGTCGTCCAGCTCCTTTTCGGCGGCCTGGATGTCCTGCTCAATGTGCTGCATCACGTCGGCGGGGATGCTGAGCTTCTGCAGCACCTTGTCGTCCCGCTCGAAGATCTTGATGGCATACCAGCGCTGCTGCTCCTCGGGCAGGGTGTGGACGGCGGCCTCCTCAATGTGGGCAATGGCGTGCTCCACGGGGCCGGAGAAGGTGTGCATGGGGATGGTCTTGGTCTGGCCCTTGGCGGCCTTCACGGCGGCCTCGGCGGCGTCCATAACGCCGTCGCCCTTCAGAGCGGAGATCTCCACGATCTCGCAGCCCAGCTGGCGGGACAGCTCCTTGACGTTGATCTGGTCGCCGTTCTTGCGGACCACGTCCATCATGTTCACGGCGATGACCACGGGAATGCCCAGCTCCGTCAGCTGGGTGGTCAGGTACAGGTTGCGCTCCAGGTTGGTGCCGTCGATGATGTTCAGGATGGCGTCGGGGCGCTCGCCGATCAGGTAATTCCGGGCCACCACCTCCTCCAGGGTGTAGGGGGACAGGGAGTAGATGCCGGGCAGGTCCATGATGACCACGTCATCGTGCTTCTTCAGCTTGCCCTCCTTCTTCTCCACGGTGACGCCGGGCCAGTTGCCCACGAACTGGTTGGAGCCGGTGAGGGCGTTGAACAGGGTGGTCTTGCCGCAGTTCGGGTTGCCCGCCAGGGCAATTTTGATCTGCTTATCCATATGATTCTCGTATCTCCTTTCCGGGAACTTATTCCACTTCGATCATTTCGGTGTCGGCCTTCCGCAGGCTCAGCTCATAGCCCCGGACGGTGAC
>OGGZ01001593.1_pt1 | contig 18464 bp, 12 predicted proteins | sample 1571371 | NCBI WGS metagenome assembly OGGZ01 (sample SAMEA2582025, study PRJEB24529) | metagenome | biome: Human gut stool | place: China | collected 2011
TCTCTGCTGCCTTTGCGATGAGGTCGTCGGTGGTGTCGCCCTGTGCGGACACTACCACGACCACGTCATTTCCCGCGTTGTGGGTGTTGGCCACGATGCGGGCCACGTTGAAGATACGGTCCCGGTCCTTCACCGAAGAACCGCCGAACTTCTGTACGATCAACGCCATATCTTGTCACTCTCCTCTTTTTGCTCCCTCAGTGTGTGAGGGGTACACCGGGCGGAAGCGGTCTTGCACTTCCGGTCCTGTTTATCATTCCACTGTCGCACCGGTGTTGTCGGCATCCAGCCGCAGCAGTGTAAATGCTTCACATCCGTCCAAACCTTCCAGCAGCTCGAGGCCCTTTTCCAGTTTGGAGTAGAATTTCTCGGCGTTGGCCTTTTCGGCCACAGCCATCACGGTGCTGCCGGCGCCCGAGACGTACACCGCCTTGGCACCGCAGAGCCGCGCCATATCGAAGACTTCCTTCGAGCCGGGCATCAGGGGCATCCGGTAGGGCTGGTGGAGCTTATCCTCGGTGGCAATGGCCAGCAGGTCGTGGCGGCCCTCGCAGAACGCCGCCGGGATGAGGGCCGCACGGGACAGGTTATACACCGCATCCTTGTGGGTGACCTCTTTGGGCAGGGCCGCACGGGCGGCTTCGGTCAGCAGCTTGTAGTCCGGCACGATGGCCGCGAAGCAGAGGCTCTCGTCCACATCCCGCTTGACGGAGTAGACGACGCCGTCCTCGAAGACGCTGCTGGTCAGACCGCCCAGAAGGGCCGGTGCCACGTTGTCCGGGTGGCCCTCGATGGAGGTAGCCAGCGTCAGCAGCTCCTGGGTGTTGAGCACATCGCCCAGCATCCGGTTCGCACCCAGCAGGCCCGCGATGATGCAGGCCGAGGACGAGCCGAGGCCCCGGGCCATCGGGATGGCGTTGGTCTGGACGAGCTTGAGGGGCGGCATGGTCTTGCCGACCTTATCGAACAGACCCTTGGCCGAGCGGTAGACCAGATTGGTCTCGCCGCGGGGGATGCGGGTGCCGTCCGCCGCCGAGATGTCCAGATGGTCGCTCTCTTCGAAGGTCACGGTATTATACAAGGTCACAGCCAGACCCAGCGCATCGAAGCCGGAGCCGATGTTGGCACTGGTGGCCGGGACGGAAACTTTTATCTTCATCGCAGTTCCCTCTTTTCTCACGCTCAGGCGTCCTCAGGCAGGCGGCGGAGCACCAGCTTCACGCTGCCGCCCATGGCCTCTACCTTGCGGGCTGCTTCGGCCAGAGCCTTGCCGTCGGCGCTGTCCACAAAGTAGGAGCAGCCGTCGAAATGCTCTTCCACCACATGGCCCTTGCCGTAGATGGCCTCGGCCACCGCCGGGGCGATGCCTTCCACACGCACATAGTATGCGGCGGGAGCGGGGTCGGTGAGCATTCCTTCCACCGGCTCGGCGGGCTGCCAGAACAGGCTGTCGTGGACCTTGACGCCGTTCTTGAGGGCGTCCACCACGTCGGCCACGACAGCACTGGCGGTGGGCAGCTTGCCCGCGCCCTTGCCGTAGAAGACCACGTCGCCCAGCATATCGCCCTTGACGAGGACGGCGTTGAAGACATCATCGACACCGGCCAGCTGGTTTGCCTTCGGCACGAGGCAGGGCTCGACACCGGCGGCAACGCTGCCGTCCTCGCCCCGCTTCATCCAGGCGATGAGCTTGATGACGCAGCCCAGCTTCTCTGCCGCAGCCACATCATCCACCGTGATGTCGCGGATGCCGCGGGTGGGGATGTTCTGGGGGTAGATCTGGTGGCCGCAGACCAGCGAGGACAGGATGGCGATCTTGCGGCAGGCGTCGCGGCCGTCCACATCGTCGCCGGGGTCCTTCGTCTCGGCGTAGCCCAGCTCCTGGGCGATCTTCAGAGCCTCGTCAAAGCCCAGACCCTCCCGCACCATCTTGGTCAGCATGAAGTTGGTGGTGCCGTTGACGATGCCTTCCACCTCGGTGATGACATTGGCCGCGAGGCACTGGTGCATCGGGGTGATGATGGGAGTGCCGCCGCCCACGGAAGCCTCAAACAGGAAGGCGCAGTTGTGTGCCTTGGCCAGAGCCAGCAGCTCTGCGCCGTAGGTGGCCACCATCTCCTTGTTGGAGGTGCAGACGCTCCGGCCGCTCTCGAGGCAGGCCTTGACGTAAGGGTAAGCGAAGCGGGTGCCGCCGATGGTCTCGACGACGACCTTCACTTCGGGGTCTTCCAGAATGGCGTCAAAATTCTTTATAAACAGCTTTGCGGCCGGATGATCTGAGAAGTCCTTGGGGTCAAGGATGTACTTGACCTCCACCGGTTCGCCTGCACGGCGGGAGACGCCTGCGGCGTTGCGGCAGAGCACCTCGTACACGCCGCTGCCCACCGTACCAAAGCCCAGAATCGCGATTTTTGCCATGATACTGCCCTCGTTCCTTTTTCTATGAATGTACTGTCACAGATTGTATCCGCAGTGTACGCCCACGACCATCCGCTGGCGCGAAAGCTTTTCCGTCAGTTCCTCGGGGGTCATCTGCATGGTGTCGGTGCGGATGGTGACAGCCACCAGCGCGGCTCCGTTCTCCGGAGTAGACTGATTGATGGTCACGATGCTGGCACCGGCGGCACTGATGCCGGCCAGAAGGCTCTGCAATGCACCCGTCTCGTCCCGCAGGGTCGCCATGACAGTGATGACCTCGCGGCCATTCTCCGAGTCGAAAATGCAGTCCTTATATTTATAAAATGCACTGCGCGACAGGTCTACGCTGCGGGTCGCAGCCGAAATGCTGCGTGCCTCTCCGCTGGCCAGAAGCTCCTTGGCCCGGACGACCTTGAGGAAAACTTCCGGCAGGACCTGTGCATCCACCAGATAAAAACGGCGTTCCAACTTGTTCACCTCTCAAACACAAGTGTTCTTGCAGAAAATATAATAGCATCCGACTCCCTGCATTGCAAGAGGTCGGATGCTATTTTGTCAGATTATCCAGTTTTGAGCCGTGAAGTACCCCTTCAGCGCACCGAATCTGCAACCCGATGTGCCGAAAAGTACGATTTTTGCCTCAGTCGGTGTCGAGGCCAGTGGTGTCCGGCTCAGGCGCGAGGGGTTCGCTGGCGACAGCTGCCTGACCGTGGGAATAATTGCAGACGTCGGGCAGGTCGTCGGCACGGTAGTAGCCCACTGCCGTGCTCGGGCAGGAGCCGCTGGCCAGCAGGCCGCTCTGGGTGCAGTAGCTGCGCTCCACGACGCCGTCAGCCGCCGGGAATGCCTTATAGGGCAGCTCTGCCTGGATCTGCTCCATCAGGGCCTTCCAGGCCATGACACAGGTGCGGGTCTTGGCCTGCTGCTTGCCGAGGGTCTTGGTCATATCGAAGGGCGCATCGTAGCCCCACCACACAGCGGTGACGTAATAGGGCGTGCCGCCCACGAACCACAGGTCCTTCTCATCGCTGGCCGTACCGGTCTTACCGAAGGCCTCCATGCCGTTGGAGTTGGGGTAGCGGCCGCTGGCCGTACCGACGCTGGAGAACAGGACGTTCTTCAGCAGGCGGTTCATGACGTAGGCCGTCTGGGGCGTCAGAGCCTGATAGCTGGTGTCGTTGCTCTCCATATAGATGTTGCCGTCCCGGTCGAGCACACGGGTGTAGAGGTGAGGCGTGGTGTACTCGCCGTCGTAGAAGATCTGGAATGCCGCCGCCAGCGCCATCGGGGTGACGCCGTGGGTCTGGCTGCCCATGACCATCTGTGCAAGGCCCACATCGTTGACGGGGTCCAGCGTGCTGAGCTGCAGGGTATTGTAGACGAAGTTGAAGATGTTGTTCGCACCCACGAGGTCGCCAACGCGGATGGCGATGGTGTTCAGGGAGCGTGCGAGGCCGTTCCAGAGCGGCAGGTCGGAGCCGTCGCCGTAGTTTCCGCCGTAGTTGCGGGGCCAGCTGCGCCATGCGTTGGGGTAGGCTTTCAGCTGCTTGTCCGTCAGACCCATGAGGCCGTTCCGGCGGCAGTAGTCCTCGTCACGGATGACCATGTCCTGCTTGAGGTAGAGGGGCGAGTTGTTGAGCATGGTAGACCAGTTGACCAGACCATACTCGATGCCCAGCGCATAGGCGCCGATGGGCTTGATGGTAGAACCGGTCTGACGGGTGACGCCGTAGGCGCGGTTCAGGGAAAGGCTCTTGGTCTTTTCGCCCAGACCGCCCACCATGGCGATGACATTGCCGTCATAGTCCAGCGTGACCATTGCCGCCTGGGTGCGGACGTTGCGGTAATAGTAAACCGTACCGTCCTCGCCGGTGCGGGTCTTGGGGGTGCCGTCCTCATTGAAGACCTGCACATCGTCGTCGGAGATGCTGGTCACCTCTTCCTCATGCCAGCCGGCCGGGAAGTAGGCATCGTCGGTGTTGAGCATCAGGTTCTCCATCGCGGTCTGGATCTTGGGGTTGACCGTTGCCTCGATGGTATAGCCGCCGGTGTAGAGCATACTCTGGGCGGTGGACTCGTCCACGCCCTCCTTGGCCATGATGTCCTTCACCACCTCGTTGAAGAGGGCATCGGTGAAGTAAGAGGTGGTGGAGCTGCTCTTCTTCGTGTTGTCCGTCTCTGCCAGCACCAGCGGCTGGGCAGCGGCGCTGCGGTAATCATCCTCCGAGATGACACCCTGCTGCCACATATTGTAGAGCAGGAAGTTCCGGCGGTTGATGAGGTTCTCGGGGTTGGTGTAGGGGTTATAGTTGGTGGGATTCTTGGTGATGGACGCGATGGACGCGCACTCCCAGAGGGTCAGCTCGCTGACATCCTTGTCGAAGTACTCGTTTGCCGCCGTCTGGACGCCCTGGATCGTACCGGTAAAGCTGATGGTGTTCAGGTAGGCTTCCAGAATGGTCTCCTTGGAGTAGCTGCGGCTCAGGATGAGGGCGCGGTAGATCTCGCGCAGCTTGCGCAGTGCGCCCTCGATGCCGCTGGCGCTCTTGTCGCTGGTCAGGTTCTTGATGAGCTGCTGTTCCAGCGTAGAGGCGCCCTGCTTGGAGCTGTAGATGGGCAGCAGATATTCATTGATCATCGCGCCGATGGTGCGCTTGAAGTTGACGCCCGGCTCGTTGTAAAAGTCTTTGTCCTCGGTGCAGATGAATGCATACTGTAGGTTGGTGGGGATCTGCTCGAGATCCGCCCAGACGCGGTGGCTGTTGGAAGAGCGCAGGGTGGCGTACTCCACCTGTGCGCCGGTGTCGGGGTCGGTGGCCACCACAAGGCTCGACTGGCTCAGTTCGATGTTGTCGAGGTCCAGCAGGTCGCCGTCACTGGCCGTAGCCTGCACCACATAGTATACAGCGCCCACTGCCACCAGACTGCCCGCCATAATGCCCAGACAGACGAGGGTGACGATGGTCCGGCCCAGGAATCCGAGAACGGGATGGCCGTGCTTTTCTCCCTGCTCCTGCGGTTCGCGGGGCTCACGGACCCGCCGGTTCTGCTCCCGGAGCGCACCATCACTGTGGAGTCTCCGTCTTTCATTGTTTGAGATAAGGATCGCCTCCTATCGCAATTTTCACTGTTCTGCATCTCAAAGCATCCTCTGACGATGCCGTTCGCTGTTCCTGCTGCGGCCAGACTGCCCGCAGCCATAATAATACATTATAGTCCGCACCGCCCGCTTCCGCAAGGGGGAATCGACCGGATACGATGCTAGTATAGCACATCTGCCCCGCCAAAGTACAGCATCCGGGTGTGAAAATTCTGCATTCCTGTCTGAGGCAGTTTTCTTTTGCACATACTACCGTCTGAAACACCATTTCAGCCGAAAGGAGTCCACTGCCATGCGCAAGGTCTGGCTCTGCATTTTCTATGCGCTGTGCATTTTTACCATCGTGTTCAGCCTGTTCTGGATGGCCCTGCCCAGTCTCCCCTTCCCTGCCGACTCCGGCGAAGAGACGCCGGCCTCCGAGCCGGGTCTGGCCGCGCAGGGCTCCGCCGGGCAGAGCGGCACCGATTTCTACCTCTGCGACGAGGGCGGGCGGGTGGTCGTCTACACCTGCTCCGACAACGGACTGCCCGACAAGCGGCTCCTGCGCACCGGCATCTATGTCAATCTCCTGCCCGAGGCCGACGCCCTCCGGCTCAAGCAGGGCCTCTACGTCACCGGCGAAACGGCCCTCCGGGCGCTGCTGGAAGACCTGGGTGAATAAACAAAAACAGTGCAGACCACTCCGGGGAGGTCTGCACTGTTTTTATCCTTTATCAGAATCAGGCTTCGAGCTGCTCCAGCGGAATAAGGTAGTCCTTACGGCACTGCTCGTAGTTGAGCATATATTCCTTGGTGGGGTTGTGGTGCATCATGTTCTTGAGGGTATGGGAGTCGTAGTCCTCGCCTGCCTCCATGCCCACCAGACGGGCGGCGATGTTGGAGCAGTGGTCCGAGATACGCTCTACATTGTTCAGCACATCGAGATAGACGACACCGGTATCAATGGAGCAGGCACCCTCCTTCAGACGCTTGATGTGCTGCGCACGAAGCCGCTCCACGAGGATGTCGATGACCTGTTCCAGCGGCTCCACCTGGCTGGCGGTCCGGGCGTCGTCGAACTCGAAGGCGTCCGTGGTGAGGGTCAGTATCTTTTCCAGCGCATTGTCGAGAAGCTTCAGCTCCTGCTGTGCCTTCTCGCTGAAGGTGACTTCCTTGTCGGTCAGCTCCTGCGCTTTTTCTTTGATGTTGACTGCATAGTCGCCGATGCGCTCGCACTCGGTGACAAAGTTGAGCAGCTCGGTCACCTCATGGCTCTCCGCGTCGCCCAGCTCCTGGTCTGCCAGCTTGATGAGGTAGTTGGAGATGTCCACCTCCATCCGGTCGATGAGGTTCTCTCGGACATCGATGGCACTCACGACGTCCTCGTCCATCTTGAGCAGCAGCGGGGTGGCGAGGCCGACGTTGCGGGCTGCGCGGCGGGACATCTTGACCACCGCGTTCTTAGCCTGCTGCAGAGCCACAGCCGGGCTCTTGAACAGACGCTCATCCAGCACAGGCATGCTCAGCTCCTGCGCCTCCTCCGCGCTGTTCGGCACGGTCATCATGGCCAGCCTGGACAGCACGCCGCTGCAGGGCAGGAAGAGCAGCATCGCAATGACGCTGGTCATGGTGTGGATGTTTGCGATGCTGCTCTTGTTCATCACATCGCCCCACATGGGGATGCCGATGGTGAACTGGACTGCATAGACCAGCGCCAGCAGGATGACGCTGCCGATGATGTTGAAGTACAGGTGGATGAGGGCGGCGCGCTTGCCGTCCTTGGAGGAGCCGCCGATGGTCAGCAGCGGGGTGAAGGCCGTGCCGATGTGGGCGCCCAGCACGATGGGGATGGCCGAGCTGAAGGTGACGAGGCCGGTGCTGGACAGCGCCTGCAGGATACCCACAGAGGCCGAAGAGGACTGGATGATGACCGTGACCACCACGCCCACGAGAACGCCGAGGATGGGGTTGGTCATGGTGACGAACAGCTCCTGGAACGCTGCGCTCTCACGCAGGGGAGACACGCCGGTGTCCATCAGGCTCATGCCCGTGAACAGGATGCCGAAGCCCAGCATGATCTGGCCGATGTTCTTTTTCTTCGCGCTGCGGATGAACACATAAAAAATGCAGCCGATAAACGCCACCACCGGCGCAAACGTCTTGGGCTGGATGAGGGTCAGGATGAGGCTGTCGCCCGAAATATCCGCCATGCGGATGAGCTGACCGGTGACCGTAGTACCAATGTTTGCACCCATGATAACGCCTACCGACTGCGTAAGGGTCATGATGCCGGAGTTGACGAGGCCGACGCAAATGACGACCGTGCCGGCCGACGACTGGATGACGCCGGTGATGAGGGTGCCGAAAATGACGCCCTTGATGGTGGACGAAGTCAGTTTCTGCAATACGCCCTGCATCTTGCCGCCGGCCAGCTTTTCGAGGCCGGCACCCATGATCGACATACCATACAGGAACAGCGCAATACCGCCCAGCAGAGAGGTGATGTGTGTAATGTCCATAAAACAATGCTCCTAAAATCTTCCTATTGCTCCATTGCACAAGACGGCCGTGCTTCGCTCTCCATACGCAAAATGCCGTCCTTTTTATTATAACATCGAACCCCCCGGCTCAACAAGCATTATTTTACAGGAAAATCACTTTTTTGACCGGAATTTTAAGATTTCCGGGCCTTCTTAGACGGTTCTTTTCTTGAATTTTACATTCATTTTACATTAGTATTTTCTAACTCCCGCCCGGTGCTTTCCGGCATTCCCGGGAATGCATCAGGCGGCATCCAGCTCTTCCATCGCCTCCCGCAGGGTGTCTGCCGAGAACAGGAACGCGCCCGCCCCCGTATACACCTCCACATGACCGCCTACATACCGCAGTTCAACGTCTTTCATTCCTCTTCCCTCCTGTGTCTTTTTGTTCTGACCGAAGTATAGCAGAATGAAAGTCCAATAAAATGTACTTTTAGGCAGTTTTTTGAGCAAAAAGGCGCAAAAAAGCTCTTTGTCAGCGTCCTAGCCCTCTCAGTCACCTTCGGTGACAGCTCCCCCAAAGGGGGAGCCATTGGCAGGCCGGGCCACTTCCTACTGGACGCCCGAGGCCCGATATGACGCAAAAGGGCGGGCCTTGCTACAGAGGGCAGCAGCTTCTGGACAACGCACCTTGTCAAGCTGTCGTGAATCTAGACAGCGGAGCACTCCTGTTCCCGAGACATCGTGCTTTGCTTGTCCAGCATAGACCTGACCGACTCGCCAGAGGCTCCCCTACTAGGGGAGCTGGCGAACGAAGTGAGACTGAGAGGTTGTACTAAGACAGAGCCTGACCGTGAGCCGCTGCTGGACTCAACCTCTCCGTCACGGCTGACGCCGTGCCACCTCCCCTACCGAGGGGAGGCTTTGGCAGTCCCCGCAAAGTGAACGGTTTCGCCAGAGCCTCCCCCTTTGGGGGCAACGGCGACGACCGCCGCCAGCGGCGGAAACAGGGAGGAGCTGTTGGGGCAGCGGCCAGCAGGATGCAAGCGACAGCGAAGCAGACGCTGGGAGCCGCAACCCGGCCTTGGCGAGCGGAGCGAGACTGAGAGGGCAAGCCCGTCTCCCGAGAGCCGCCGCACAGCGATAAGCTGTCTCTTTGGCAGAGCGATGCTATCGCTGCGCCTGCTCTTCTCCGTCAGCATCCTTGCCCTCTCAGGCGCTCCGCGCCAGCTCTCCCAAAGGGAGAGCCAAAAGGCATTCTTCCTGACGGGTTTTCTCCATTCACGCAGGAAAGAGGGCGATTCGCGCAGGTTTTATTGATTTTTCTCCGCAGATGTGGTACATTCAGGGTAATTAGACACCCCCTGTTTTTCACCGTTCAAAGGAGGTTTTTGTATGTTGTCTTATCGTAAGCTTGCAATGCGTGTTCTGGGTCGCCCCCTCCATACGGGGGGGGGGTATCGATTCGCCCCGTCCGGCCTCTCAGCGGGCAGCAGCGTTTGCCCTGACTGCCGCAATGCTCATCACCCTTACCGCCCCGGCTTTTGCCGAGACATGGTACATCGAAAATGGTGACATCACCGTGAAGGCAAGTGGGACCGAAGGGAAAAACACGGTCTCACAGGGGAATAAGAAGGATGTGGAGGACACCAACACCATCATCACCGGCACGTCGAATGAGAACACAGTCACCATCGATACTTCTAAGGGCAACGTGGACGTCACTTTCGACGACCTGAACATCGACGCCAGCAGCCGGAAGGAAGCCGCCGTGAGTGTGACCGGCAGCGGCAATACCACGATTAAGCTGGATGGCGACAACCATCTCACCGGTGGTAACGGCTCCAGTAGCGGCTCAACCAGACACCATGGCAGCAGCGGCATCTCCGGCAGCGGCAGTCTCACCATCACCGGCGGCGAAAATGACAGCCTGACGGCCCAAGGTGGCGACGGCAGCCTCGGGGGCGGCGGCATCACCATCGACGAAGGCAGCCTCACCATCTCCGGCGGTACGGTCACTGCCACCGGAGGCAATAGCACGGACAGTGTTGGCTCCGGCGGCCGCGGCATCTACAGCGTCAGCGGCGACGTCACCATCTCCGGCGGTACGGTCAACGCCAATGGCGGCGACGGCAAAAACGGCTCCGACGGCGGCGACGGCATCTCCAGCGACAGCCTCACCATCTCCGGCGGTACCGTCACGACCAAAGGCGGCAGCGGCGATGACGGCGGCAGCGGCGTCCTCATCTACAGCAACGGCAGCCTCACCGTCTCCGGCGGTACGGTCACTGCCAACGGCGGCAACAGCGGCGGTATCTTCAACGGCGGCCGCGGCATCTCCAGCTACGGCGGCGTCACCGTCTCCGGCGGTACGGTCAACGCCAACGGCGGCGACAGCGAAGACGGTGACGGCGGCAGCGGCATCTTCAGCTTCGACCCTGTCGCCATCTCCGGCGGTACGGTCAAGTCCAATGGCGGAAGCGGCACCATCTCCGGCGGCGACGGCATCCGCAGCTTAGACCATGTCGCCATCTCCGGCGGTACGGTCAAGTCCAATGGCGGAAGCGGCAACCTCTCCGGCGGCAACGGCATCATCAGCAACGACATCGATCTGTCGGGCAGTCTCGAGCTGACCGCCAAGGCCGGCAGTCCCAACGGCAAGGCCCTCTCGCAGAACGGCAAGGAGCTTGACCTCAACGCCATCAAGGACAAGCTGGGCCCGGGCGCAAAAGTCACCGCCACCGACGCTAATGGCGAGACCAAGCAGGTCTCCATCCCCCGCCCTGTGGAGCCGGAGGAGCCTTCTTCCTCTTCCGGCGGCGGCTCTGCCACCCCGTCCGCACCCGCCTCTCCCCTCCCCGGCCTGACTGTCACCGACAAGAGCGGCGCGGTCATCTCCTACACCAGCACCCAGAGCGGCAATACCCTCACCGTCTGCGTCGGACGGTTCACAGCTTCCCTCCGCATCTCGCTGGCTACCCTGCGTCAGCTGCGGGCTGAGGGCATCGAGACCATCACCTTCCAGACCATCCTCTGCTCCACCACCCTCTCGGTGGACGAGCTGCTGGCCATGGGCGGCGAGGACGCCGAGGCTGTCCTGACCCACCGGCTCACCGATTCCAGCCTCACCGTGGGCTGAAGCTCCACTCTCCCCTTCCCACAGGCATAGAAAGGCCCCGCTGCCCTGCACATTTCATGCAGAGCGGCGGGGCCTTTTCCTGTTTTACTGCACCCCGGCAGAGACCGGGACTCGTTTTTCCTGCTTTTCGGGCTTTCTGCGCTGCTCTGCGGCGGCAGCGCGGGAGCGGTCGTAGCAGTAGCGGATGATGGCCTGACGGCGGACGATGCCGATGAACATTCCCCGGTCATCCACGACGGGGACGAAGTTCTGGTTCATGGCCGCCTCGATGAGCTGGTCCATGCTCGTGGTGACCGTGACGGCCTTGTAGTCCCGCTTGTGGGCAAAATCCCGGATGGGGATGTCCTCTGCCGCCTCAAGGTCGAGGCCGTGGAACTTTTTCAGCCCCCAGAGGATGTCCCCTTCCGTCAGAGTCCCCACATACTCTCCCTTGCGGTTGAGCACCGGGATGGATGCGTAGCGGTTGTTCTCCCATTTTTCCAGCGTCTGGCGAAGGGTGAAGTCATCGTACACATACATCAGGTCCTGCTTGGGGGAAAGGAAAAACAGAATATTCATGAAAACAACTCCTATTGTGAACTTTTCCGCCGCTGGGCCGCAGCTCCTGTGCAGCCGCAGCAAATTCCTGTCTTCAGCACCTTGGCAGCCGAATGCCCCTGCATCCTGTGCCGGATACAGTCTTACTCTTGCCACCTTAGATTTTAGCACTTTTTCATAGTAAGATAAAGATGTCTGCGTCATCTTTTATATTTTATTCACAATCGCCTTTTGTTTTGTCGGATAAATATTCACGAAATAGATGCACTGCGAAGGATTTTGTGCTATACTAACAACAGGAACGCGGCCCTTTGCGGCTCTGTCTGTCTTTCAGTATACCGGCATTGCGATGTCGAAACAGACCGAGACGGGTAAGCCGTGCCTGACTTTTTTCTTTCTGTCAGCAATTATGTGCTGTACAGCTTCCTCATAAAGTTGTATAATAAAAGTGGTACGCCGCCTTCTCAGGCCCGCGCACCGCCCCGCCGCCGTGCGGACGGGGTATCATAATGAATAAAAGGAGCAGAGCGACTATGATCACTTCCCGTTTTCCGCTGGGAGATGTCAGCTTCTCAGCCGAGTATTTTTCCACGCTCGTGGGCGAAGCAACCAAACAATGCTACGGCGTGGCCGCAATGGCCCCCCGTGATCTGACCGACCGTGTCCGCAGCGCCGTGCGCGGCGTGGACGATTCGGCCAAGGGCGTCCGTGTCACACAGGAAGAGGGCCGTCTCGTGATCGAGCTGCACATTGCCGTCAGCTACGGGCTGAACATCTCCACCGCCGCGCGTTCCATCTCGCACCGCGTGAAGGACGAGGTGGAGCAGGCCACCGGCCTGAAAGTCGCCCGCGTGGTCGTATCGGTCGATGACGTGGTTGCCTGATGAGACAAAGCCCGCCCGGGGGTACCGGGAAGATATAAGGAGTAAAAAGCAATGATTTCTGGTAAGATCCTGCGCGACGCCATTATTTCCGGCGCAAACAACATCAACAACCAGCGCTCCCGCGTGGACGAGCTGAACGTGTTCCCCGTCCCCGACGGCGATACCGGCACCAACATGGGCATGACCGTCGGTGCAGCCGTCCGTGAGCTGCAGGCCATGGACGACAGCTGCACCGTGGGCGAGGCCGCAAAGACCGCCGCCTCCGCCATGCTGCGCGGCGCCCGCGGCAACTCCGGCGTCATCACCAGCCTGCTGTTCCGCGGCTTCTCCAAAGCTCTGGAGGGCAAAAAGGAGGCTGACGCTTCCGACATCGTGGCTGCGCTGAAGAAGGGCGTCGAGGGCGCTTACAAGGCTGTCATGAAGCCCACCGAAGGCACCATCCTGACCGTCGCCCGCGTCGCTTCCGAGGAAGCTGCTGCCTGCGGCAAAGAGGATGTGGCCGAGCTGTGGGACGTGGTGATGGCCGCCGGTCAGAAGGCTCTGGAGGACACCCCCAACCTGCTGCCCGTCCTGAAGAAGGCTGGCGTCGTGGACGCCGGCGGCCAGGGCATCATGATCATCTTCGAGGGCATGGGCAAGGTCTTCCACGGTGAGGACATCGTGGCCGGCGGCGAGGCTGTCCCCAACAAGGCCAAGCTCTCCACCGAAAACGCCGGCAAGGGCGTCTTCACCGACGACCTGATGAAGGTCGAGGACATCAAGAACGGCTACTGCACCCAGTTCCTCATCAATAAGAACGAGGGTGCAAGCGCCGCAAAAATGCGCGCCTTCGCCGAGTCCAACGGCGACAGTGTCGTCTGCATTGAGGACGATGACGTCATCAACCTCCATGTCCACACCGCCGACCCCGGCAAGATCCTGAGCGAGGCCATCAAGTACGGCTACCTGACCAACTTCAAGATCGAGAATATGCACGAGCAGTTCCTGGCCCGCCAGAAGCAGGGCAAGAGCCTCGAGAAGCAGGCTTCCGCTGAGAAGAAGCCCGACCCCGCCAGCGAGTTCATCTACGCTGCCGTTGACCCCAGCCGCGACTATGGCTTCGTTGCTGTCGCCGCCGGTGAGGGGCTGAAGTCTGTCTTCACCGACCTGGCCGCTGACGCGGTCGTCTCCGGCGGTCAGACCATGAACCCCGCCACCGAGGACATCCTTGCCGCCATCCAGAGCGTCCCGGCCAAGACCGTCTTTGTTCTGCCCAACAACAAGAACATCATCATGGCTGCTGAGCAGGCCCAGAAGCTGGCTGACCGTCAGGTGGTCGTTCTGCCCACCCGCACCGTCCCCATGGGCATCACCGCTCTGCTGAACTTCGACCCCTCTGCCACCGTGGAGGCCAACACCATCAACATGATGTCTGCTGCCGATAAGGTCTCCACCGGCCTCATCACCTACGCCGCCCGCGACAGCGAGTACGACGGCAAGCGGATCCGGAAGGGCGAGATCATGGCCCTGGAGAACGGCAAGATCGTCTCCACCTCCAACGACATCACCAAGGCCACCTATCGTCTGGCCCGCGGTATGTGCAAGAAGGATTCCAGCTTCGTCACCATCATCTCCGGCTGCGACGTCTCCGACGAGGATGCCGAGAAGGTGACCGAGATCGTCAAGGCAAAATGCCCCAACCACGTTGAGGTCAGCCACATCCGGGGCGGTCAGCCGGTCTACTACTATATGATCAGCGTGGAGTAAACCTCTTCCCTGCTCAAAAACTCAATCGTATAACAAAACGGCCTCTGCTTCCGGTCACCCGGCGGCAGAGGTCGTTTTTATGCGCAGACCCCCCGGCACCATGCGGAAGTGCCGGGGGGTCTGCTTATGCAATAAGGAGGGATGCGGAAACTCTCCGCCGCCGGGGATGGTTAGTCTTTCACCAGTTCGCTGTGGTCTGCCTCCACCAGCAGCAGGGTGGGCTCTTCGGCCCCACGGTGGGTGAGGTAGAACACCTCGCTGCCGCTGCCCTGTGCCAGCAGGTCGTTGATGGCAAAGCTGCTGGTCTGGCCATTGGTGACGAACTGGATGGTCTGTGCGCCATGCTCCTGCAGGTAACGCAGGGTGTCCAGGTCGCCGGTAAGAGTGGCCGTGTCGTAGGCACCGGTGTAGGTACGCAGGGTACCGTTCTGGCTCACGGTAAAGGGCTGGTTCATGCCCTCAGCGTCCACCACCCGCAGCTCAAGGGCGCTGTTGGTGTCGGAGGGCAGGGCTTCGGTGGCACCGCACTTGGTGCAGGTGTGGGTGCCGTCGCCGTTATCCTTCCAGTGGTGGCCTAGTGCGGGGATAGTCTCCGTCCACTGGTAGTTATGCTCCGGGGCAGTGGCATACCTATCGCTCTCATAGGTGCATCCGTACTTCACCCAGCCATCTTCCGTGCAGGTGGCATCCTTGCGGCCGATCTCTTTTTTGGTGCAAACATTTTTGCCATGGACGATCTTCTGCAGTCTACCATACGCACTGTACCACAGCTCCGTATTATCGCCAATGGTGTTTACAAGGCCGCCGGCTGCGGGGTTATTTCTTGTGCCTACCGCAGCCTCAGCACCTTTCACATTGATATACTTATCATCCAGCGATTTCCATGGTTTCATTTTAAGCAGCACATTGTTGCCGATGTTGACCTCGGTGGCGGAAATCGCACCATATTTTCCAAATATTTGAACGTAATCGCCGATCTTGACTTTTCCATTTGTTCCGCCGTCAATGTTCACTACAACTTTTCTGTTCGAATCGACCCGAATATCCCCGCCGCCGATACTGGAGCCTGCATTGTCCGGCTCTGCATTTGCAGAAACATTGTCTGTATCAATGGTAACATTGTCCTTTATGTTGACCTCCACATTTCCATCCTTACTTCCGATCGCAGTGGAATTTCTTATGTTCGCCGTCCGGATGGTCGAATGGCCCTGAATGGTGACCTTGGTATCTTTTGCGCCATTGCCAATGGCAGAGCCGCAGAACCCGGTTGCCGTGACATGGACATCTTCCTGCTCTGCGGTAGCCCCGGCCGTACCAATGGTCACCTCTGCTTCGGTGTCCTTGCCATTATCTCCGGCAGCGCCGATGGCGGCCCCATCGCCAGTGTCACTCCTTGCAGCGACCGTTGCATGGTCACAGATCACGATGCCCTTTGCCGAGCCACCGTAATAGCTGCCCCACCCAGCACTGCCGCCGCCGATGGCAGCGCCATCGCGGGCGGTTGCCTTCACCTTGGAATGCCCCCGGATGATGATGTTTTTTGCATTTCCTGCAAAGCCGCCGCCAATGCCTGCGCCACCCCCGCCGCCTTTTGCGTCAACGGTCGCATAGCCCTGGATGATGATGTTTTCTGCATCTCCAGGTTTTTCCTCTCCATAGTAGCCGCCGCCGCCAATGCCTGCGCCATACCCGCCGCCTGTTGCGTCAACGGTCGCATAGCCCTCAATGGTAATATTTTTTGTGCTTTCGCCATTATTCCCCCCAATGCCTGCCGCTCCTTTCCCACCTGCACCTTTTGCAGTCAGGCTGCCGGAGGTGTCTGATTCTGATTTGGGGGTGGTGATTTTCTTTCCCTCGTCATTGGTCTCGTCTGTGATGATCAGCGTTCCCTCTCCCTGCTTGCGCAGTCCTGCCTGATAGCTTGCCGGATAATCGGTTCCAGAACTATCCAAAACATTCTGGCCGTCCAGCTCAACTTTTGTCTTTCCGTCGCCGGAGACATCCATTGCAGCTTTATTAACTTTCTTCTCCACCTTAATGTTCACATTACTGAGCCGGATCTTGAGTTCCTTGGCCGCTTCGCCCACCCAGTTATTGACGACCTTGATGACATTCGTGGTGGGGTTATCGGCGCTGCCCTCTGCCGGAGGATCAGCCGCAGGGGCAGTGGGGGTGGTGGGAGCAGCCGCAGGGGCGTTGGCCTGAGTGGCCTCCGGGGCCGTTACCTCAGGCTCTTCCGGGGTACTGAGAGCGGGCTTGGTGGCCTGCTGTTCCGGCTCCGGGTCTGCCGCCGGGGCGTACTCGTACACCACATCCTCCTTGGGGGAGTCCTCGGCGGGCTCTTTCTTCTCCTCGGTGGTGTCCTTGCCCTCCTGGGTCTGGGCAGAGTCCTCCTCTGCCTCGCTCAGGGTAAAGGCCGCGTCCGGGTCAGGCTGGCTCTCCCCGGCAGCGTCCGCAGACCCGGCTGCTTCCAGCTCCTGCGTGGCGGGGCGCTCCTTGTCCGGGATTGCTACCTCTGCTCTTTTTTCTTTAATTCGAGTATCTTCCCTCAGGGTGGTATGATCTTCGTCGGTGCCGTCCTTGATCACGATCTCGTCGCTGGTGTCGGTGTAGGTCTTATCGCCCTGTTTCACCTCCACATACTTCTTGCCGTCCGCATCCTCTTTGGTCACCACGTCAATGCTGCCGTTGCCGATATAGTAAATATCCGCAAAGGCCGGGGCTGCAATGGACGTAACAATCGACATGATGGCTGCCGTAGACAGCACCCGCAGAGCTAAATCTTTTCGCTGCATACAAAATCCTCCCTGTTGTACATTCCAAGCCTGTCCCGCAGCAAAAAGGATACCTCGTTCGCCTCCGCATGGCGGGCATCCCGGGGTGTCGTTCCCGCTTTTTGCACCAACTCGGCACAGGTCTTTTCACCATTTTACCCCCCCCCCCTATACATTTTTCAATAGCAATAATCTACAAAGTTTCGCCATTTTATTTGTTTACTTTTTGTCGGGCCGGAAATGCAAAAACACCCTGCCCCTGCCGGGAGAACAAAAAACACGGCCCGCCTTTTACGGCAGACCGTGTGTTTTGAAGTCCTATGCAGTTTTGTCAGAAAAAGCTCACCTGACTGCTTTCCGGCAGGTCACCCAGAGCGCCCACCTGACGCAGGCGGTCGATGATGCTGCTGCCAACGCCGGAGGCCTGCTGCAGCTCCTCGATGGAGAGGTACTCCTGCCCATGGAGGGTGGCGTTTTCCAGCGCATCGGCGGCGGCACCGCCCAGACCCTTCAGGGAGCAGAAGGGCAGGCGCACCTTGCCGTCCTCCACCACATACTTCGAGCCCCGGCTCTTGCCCAGTTCGATGGGCAGGAACTCGTAGCCCCGCACCAGCATCTCGTTGACCAGCTGGAGCGAGACGAGCACATCTTCATCCTTGGCGTTCTTTTCTTCCTTGAGGCGGCGCTTCACCTCATTCATGTGGGCGCGGGCCACCGCCGCACCGCCCACAGCGGCTTCATAGTCGATGTCATCGCCGCGGACGGTGAAGTACACCGCATAGAACGCCTGCGGGTGGTAGAGCTTGAACCACATGAGCCGGATGGCCGACATCAGGTAGGCCACCGCATGGGCTTTCGGGAACATATATTTTATCTTGCGGCAGCTCTCGATGTACCAGTCCGGCACATCGTGCTCCCGCATGGCCTCTTCCCAGCCGGGCGCAAAGCCGCCCTTGGCCACCTTGCCCTTACGGACAGCCTCCATGATGTCGAAGGCCATCTTGGGCTCGAGGCCCTTGCGGAGCAGGTAGAGCATGATACTGTCACGGCAGCCGATGACCTCCGCGATGGTGCAGGTGCCGCTGCGGATGAGCTCGTCGGCGTTGCCGGTCCAGACGTCGGTGCCGTGGGACAGGCCCGAGATCTGGATCAGCTCGGAGAAATTCTTGGGACGGGCCTCCACCAGCATTCCGCGCACGAAGTTGGTGCCCATCTCGGGGATGCCGAAGGTGCCGGTCTGGCTGTCGATCTGCTCCGGCGTCACACCCAGCTCTTCCGGGCTGGTGAGCAGGCTGTAGACCTTGGGGTCGTTCATGGGGATGCTGTCCACGGGGATGCCGGTGTACTCCTCGAAATACTTGTAGAAGGTGGGCATATCGTGGCCCAGCTCGTCCAGCTTGAGCAGGG
>OGGZ01001700.1_pt1 | contig 17483 bp, 17 predicted proteins | sample 1571371 | NCBI WGS metagenome assembly OGGZ01 (sample SAMEA2582025, study PRJEB24529) | metagenome | biome: Human gut stool | place: China | collected 2011
GCGTGGCAAGCTTCCGTTCCCAGGCGCTCGGATGCCCGCTTCGGCCTGCCGTCAGCGTGTACAGCTGCCTTAGGCGGCACAGGTTCTGCGCTCATCAATAACAACGATCCGGGCCGCCTCCAGCCGGAGATGCACAAGCTAAATGACAGTTGCTACCACATTACCACCGTTATACAACATTTCCAGAAAAAGAGAAGCCCCAAGGCCGTTGGACCTCAGGGCTTCTTTTGGAGCTAATGATGTGACTCGAACACACGACCTGCTGATTACGAATCAGCTGCTCTACCGACTGAGCTACATTAGCATATTCACTTTTGGGGTCGCAGACCTGATTCTTACGAATCAGCTGCTCTACGTCAGCATAGGGAACGATGAGATAATTTAAGCAGAAAACATGATACCATACTTTTGCTGGAGCGTCAACCTATTTTCACAGGAAAACGAACTTTTTCTTCTGCTGAACAAGGATAATACGAATTGTATATTATGGATTTTCCGAGGCTTCTAAAAAATGGGCGATTTGCCATCTTTACAAACGCCGGATTCGCGTTCCGCATGTAACTTTCTGTAAAAAGTTCATAATTTGACAAAAACCGCAGCCAGCGTCCGGTTTCGCCGGGAAGCGTTAGTGTTTACATAAAAATGACAATAATTTTTATCTACAAGGAGTTATTCACATTTTCCACAGAGTTATCAACATCGTTTTTCTTTAGTATTATCAACGTATTCAGACAAATATCTCCAAATATCCGCAAAACCGCAAACCCTATTTTCAACCAAATGAAAAAGCAAAAATCACTTTACATAACCGTTCTGTATTTGCCCTTTTCTACGTACACGCAAGGCTTTCTCCCTTGACAGCGGTCGATTTTAGCCGAAAAAACGGGACCAGACTTCCGTCCGGTCCCGCCTGTTCAAATTACATAGTCACTTGTCCGCGGCTCGCGCATCAGGTCCGCCAGCGTGATACCGGAAAAGTAGTCCCGGCTCAGCTTATAATAGCCGTCCCACACCGACAGGGTACGGCAGTCCGCAGCCCGGGCACAGGGGGCCGCGCCACTTTGCAGGCAGGCTACCGGAGCCAGATCCCCTTCCGCCAGCCGTAGAATTTCCCACAGGGTATACTGGTCCGGCTCCCGGGTCAGCCGGTAACCGCCGCCGATCCCGTGAACGCTGTCCACCAGACCGGCCGCCTTCAGGGCCGGCATCAGCCGCTCGATATATTTCAGAGAAATGTTTTGGCGGGCAGCAACATCCTTCATGGGAATGTAGCTTCCGTTGCGGTGTTCGGCCAAGTCCAGCAGGATCCGGATAGAATACCGCCCCTTTGTTGAGATCATAGTATATCCTCCTTGCTCCGTATTTTTGTCTTTATTATACCACCAGTTTTGTAGGTAAATCAACCGCTATTTCCACAGAATTCAAAAAACGTTGATATCCCGTTGATTTTCAGAAATCATCGTGCTATGATGGGGCCGAAAAAAGACGGCGCGTGTCCGCGGCGCCCCCAACAGAAAGGAAGCAAACGATTTTGTTGGATTTTTTAGAGCAGGAACAAATCAGCAAGGAGTTATTGGAGGGCATCCAGGAATACCGGAACGCCTATCCCACCCCTCCGGAGCTGCAAAACCGGATCCCCAAGCCCCGCTACCATTACTACGGAAAGGAGGTCTGGGAAGCCTCTATTGCCGCCCTCCTGTGCGGGGAAAATCTGCTGCTGGCCGGCAGCAAGGCTACAGGTAAAAATGTGTTGGCGGAAAATCTGGCCCAAGTCTTTGCACGGCCAAGCTGGGATGTATCCTTTCATGTGAACATGGACGCCGCCAGTCTCATCGGCATGGATACCTTTGAAAACGGGCAGGTGACCTTCCGTCCCGGCCCGGTGTATCTCTGCGCGCAGCATGGCGGCTTCGGGATCTTGGACGAGATCAACATGGCGAAAAACGAGGCATTGGCTGTGCTCCACGCCACGCTGGACTTTCGCCGCGCCATTGATGTACCCGGTTATGATCGGGTGGAGGTGGATCCAGCCGCCCGCTTCATTGGCACCATGAACTACGGCTACGCCGGAACACGAGAGCTGAATGAGGCCCTGACCAGCCGGTTCGCGGTGATTCAGATGCCCGCCATTGACGGGGACGGTCTGGACCGGCTTTTGGGAGAGGAATTCCCCTCGCTGGAGAAGAAATACCGGGGACAGTTCGTGCAGCTTTTCCTCGACCTGCAAAAAAAGTGCGAAAGCGCCGAGATCTCCTCTAAGGCGCTGGACCTCCGGGGTATGCTGGACGCTCTGCGGCTGATCCGCCGGGGGATCAGCGCCGGAACGGCGCTGGACATGGGTATCACCAATAAGGCCTTTGACAGCTACGAGCAGGGTCTCATCCGGGATGTTATTGCCGCCCGGATCCCGGCGAAGCTGGACCGCAGCCGACTGTTTACCGACTGATATGGAAGCCTCCGGTTACAGCGCCCGCCAGCGGCGGGCCATCAATCAGGTGTGGACTGCCTGCGGGGACTACAAATTTGAACCGCAGTTTCTGGCCATGCAGTCTGACGGCCAGCCTGATCTTTATATGAACTGCGTCATTGGGTTGGTCCACAAATGGTTTGGGGATGAGCTTCCCAAGCAGTTGTTCGCCGCTTGGGCGGGGGACGCACGGCAGGCCGTGTACGATGACCTTGCGTGGCTGGCTCTGGAAAACGCCGTTTATGAGAAGGAATTACCGAAGCGTCCCGCTTTAGCAGCACTGCGGCAGGCCCATGCTTCCGCGTTTTTTGAATCGGAATATCAGCTTTCCCGGCAGGAGTGGATGGAGAAAAACCAGCTGGTGTACGCCATACAGTCCGCCAGATGGAAAACCGTGCTTGGGCAGAGACTGCCTGTGCTGACCCCTTGGGAAAAGGGACTGTCGGAGGCTCTTGCCTGTCCCGGTACCATGAGTGGAGAGGAGGTAGCGGCGGCGATCCGGGCCGCCTTCCAAAAATATCTCCGCTTTGACGGCACCGCCCACGCCAAAACGCCCCTTACCCTCCATTTCGGAGAGCGGTGGGCGCCGCTGCTGACGAAGCTGTTCTCCACGGAGATGGTCCGCACCGACGATCTGGCCATCGGCCGATCTGCGGCGGTGGGAGAAAACGGCATGGTGCGGGCGTCCAATGCCCTGCGCTCCCATTTACGTTCCAATGAGCGGGAAACCGAGGACCGGGACTATGTGGAACGCTGCTTCGGCCGCAGTCTGTACGCTCCCAAGGAATTGGCGCTGATGGAGCAGCGGGACTGCACCGGAAACCATCTGGGCTGCCACCTCTGGTTCACCCGTGGGGAGCCGTCGCCCGACAAACCGGTCAGCGCCGATGCCCAGCGGCTTTTTCAACAGGCAGAGGAGCAGGCCAAGCGAAACCGGGCCGCTTACGTCAAAAACAGCGACCTCTATCAAAGCGCCCTCCTGCGGCTGACGGAGCAGATCCGCAACTGCATGCTGATCCACCAGCAGCCGGACGCCGTCTCCGCCCGACAGGGCCATCTGGACAGCCGGCGGGTCTGGCGGCTGCCAGTGCTGGGAGACGATAAGGTGTTTTTGCGCAGCGACGAGGAAAGCACCCCCGGCTTTACGGTGGACCTGCTGCTGGACGGCTCTGCCTCCCGGCTTCACTGTCAGGAAACCATCGCCGCCCAAGGGTATATTCTGGCAAAAAGCCTTGCGGACTGCGGCATTCCCGTCCGCGTCAGCAGCTTTTGCAGTCTCCGGGGCTATACGGTGCTGCGGGTGCTGAAGGATTTCGGTGAGAAAAACGGAGAACGGAAGATTTTTGACTACTTCGCCGCCGGCTGGAACCGGGACGGACTGGCGCTGCGGATGGCAGCGGAGCTGCTGAACACCGCCCCGGCAGACAAGCACCTGCTGATCCTGTTGACGGATGCCAGTCCCGACGACAGCCACAAGATTCTCCCTACCGGCAAGGTCCCCCTCAGCAGGGACTATGACGGTCAAGTAGGTGTAGAGGACACGGCGGACGAGGTCCGGGCCTTGCGGCGGAAGGGTGTCCGGGTGGCCGCCGTCTTTATGGGGGAGAACGCCAACGTTCCCAACGCCCGTGCTATCTACGGGCAGGATCTGGCTCCCATTCGCCGGATGGACCAGCTCTCCGCCGCGGCGGGACGGCTGATCCAAACGGAGATCCGGGAGCTGTCCGGCTGAATAAACAAACAAACACGCCATACCGGGAGGTATGGCGTGTTTGTTTGATTCTTTTGTGCCAATATTTCGTATTACTTCATGGTCACCACGGTGACGCCGTTTTCGCCCTCACCGTAGACGCCCAGACGGAAAGACTTCACATTTTTGTTCCGCCGCAGGATATCATGCACCGCATTCCGCAGTGCGCCGGTGCCCTTGCCGTGGATGATGGTGACGGTTTCCAAATGGCCCATGACGGCAGTGGAGAGGAAGGTCTCCACCACGCTCTCCGCCTCCAGCGTCTCCATGCCCCGGATGTCCAGCTCCCGGCTGGCGGCAGTGCGGAGACCGGTCACAGCGGTCCGGGTGGGCTTGGGGGCTTTTTTCTTCATGGCGGCCCGCTCATCGTCCTCAATGAGACGTACTTCGTCGGCCTTGGCCTTCATTTTCAAAATACCGGCCTTTAGCTGCAAGGTGCCGTCGCTGCCCACGCCCACCACCTCTGCCGGTGTGGAAACACCAGGGATCTCCACCAGATCCCCCTTCTGAATGGGACGGCTGGGTTTGGGGATCGGCTCGGAGCGGGCATCCCGCTTGTCGATGGCGTCCTCCGCCTCGTTCAGCTGGCGGCGCAGTTCGGCTCTGGCTTCATTGGCGTTGATGGCCCGGTCTGCCTTGGCCTGCTCCTTCCGCATCCGTTCCAGTTCGGCAAACACCGCGTCAGAGGCGGAGCGGGCGTCCCGCAGGATGCGCTTGGCTTCGGCCTCGCCCCGGCTGCGGGCATTTTCCTTGGCCCGCTGCATCTGTTCCCGGAATTCCCGGGCTTTCCGGGCGTCCTCCTCCCGCTGGCGGTACAGCCGGTCAGTCTCCTGCTCTCGCTTTTCCAACGCCTGCCGCTTGGCCTCCAGTTGGGTCAGCACGTCCTCAAACCGAACGCTGTCCTTGCTCATCTGCGATTGGGCGTTGGTGATAACTTCATCGGGCAGGCCCAGCCGCCGAGAGATGGCAAAGGCATTGGACTTGCCGGGGATGCCGATCAGCAGTCGATAAGTAGGGCTGAGGGTCTCCACATTGAACTCGCAGGAGGCGTTCTCCACTCCCGGCGTGGTCATGGCAAAGGTTTTCAGCTCTGCGTAGTGGGTGGTGGCGGCAGCTCTGGCCCCCAGTGCCCGGACGTGCTGAATGATGGCAATGGCCAGCGCCGCACCCTCCACCGGGTCGGTACCGGCTCCCAGCTCGTCGAACAGGATCAGACTATCCCGGTCCGCCTCCTGTAAAATCTCTACAATGGTTTTCATGTGAGCGGAGAAGGTGGACAAGCTCTGCTCGATGCTTTGCTCATCGCCGATGTCCGCCAGCACCCGTTCGTAAACGGACACCTCGCTGCGGTCCCCGGCGGGGATATGCAGGCCGCATTGGGTCATCAGGGTCAGCAGACCCAGTGTTTTCAGAGAAACAGTCTTACCGCCGGTGTTGGGGCCGGTGATGACCAGGGTATCAAACGCACCGCCCAGTTCAATGTCGATGGGTACCGCTGTTTTTTTGTCCAGCAGGGGATGCCGCGCCTTCCGCAGACGGATCAAGCCGTCCCGCCGCACCTGGGGGCGGATCGCGTCCATCTTATAGCTCAATTCGCCCCGGGCGAAGATCAGATCCAGCTGCACCAGCGCGTCATGATCCCACTGAATGTCCCGCCGGTGGGCGGCGGCATCGGCGGACAGCTCCGCCAAAATGCGGTCGATCTCCGCCTGTTCCTTGGCCTGTAATTCCGCGTATTCGTTGTTGGCCTGCACCACCCCCATCGGCTCCACGAACACCGTAGCGCCAGTGGAGGAAACATCGTGGATCAGTCCCGGCAGATTGCCCTTCTGATCCGCCCTTACGGGGACCACAAAGCGCCCATCCCGCTGGGTGATGATGTTGTCCTGCAAAACCTTGGAATAGCTGGGGGAAGAGATGATCTTCTGCAAAATCTGCCGGCTTTTTGCCAGCGCCGCCCGCATGTGACGGCGAATGTCCGCCAGCTCCGGGCTGGCGGCGTCGGCCACGGTGTTCTCGTCGCTGATGCACCGCCGGATCTTATCCTCCAAGAACCGGTTGCCGTGGATGGACAGAAAAATCTGGTCGAGAGCGGTAGGCTCTGCCGCGTCGGCATTGAAATACTCCTTGGCCCGGCGGGCAGCGTACAGCAGATCGCCGATCCGGATCAGCTCCGGGATGTTGAGGCTGCCGCCCCGGTCCGCCCGGTCCAGCAGGTCCTTTACCGGCTTGACACCGGAAAAACCCGGCGCCCCCCGCAGGACGATCATGGCCCGTGCGCCGTCGGTCTGATCCAGCAGGCGCAGCACGTCCTCATAATCTGTTTCCGGCCGGACCGCCAGTGCCAGCTCCTTGGCCTCCGGGCTGACCGCCTGCTCAGACAGTAGTTGAAGGACCCGCGGCAACTCCAAGGTGCGGATGGATTTATCAAATAATTCGCTCATAATCGCTCCTTACCGTATAAAAGGCACGGTATCATACAAAATGTAATCAATCAGGATGGCTCATTCATGCACCGGACACTCTTATAGAAGTCCAGCGTCCGGAATCCCCGCTCCAACTGGGCGGAGACAAAGGCTTCGGCGGCAGCGGACAGCCGCTTTTGGGCCTCCGGTCCCAGTGTGAAGGAATAAAGCCGCTTGGGGTCGCCGTAAACGATGTGCCGCAGGGCGGCCAGTGAATCCCGACACAGGGGAAACCCTCGGCGCCCCTCTCCGCAGGTCCCGCAGCGGAGAACGCCCTGCAAAACGTCGAAATACGGCTGTTGGGGATCGGGGCAACCGCAGTAGGCGCAGGCGTCCGCCAGAGGCTCGTAGCCAGCCAGACACAGCAGCTTGATCTCAAACGCCGCTTTCACCAGCGGCAAAGGCTTTCGCAGAATGGAAACGGCGTACAGCCCGTTGAGCAGGTGGCTCAAAAGCCCCTGATGGGGCGCGTCCTCCGTGGTGACGGCCTCCGTCAGCTCCGCCAGATAAAACCCCAGCGCCATTGCGTCCAGATCCGCCCGCAAACCGTTGAACAGTTCCAGAGTGGCCCCCTCGTTGGCGTAGTACCAGTCGCCCTTTTTGTAAAGCGTCCACTCGGAGTAGGCCAACGGCTGGGCGCAGGCGGCGAATTTGCACCCCTTGCGGCAGACGCCCCGGGCGATGACAGAGAGCTTGCCCCGCTCCGCTGTCAGGAGGGTTAGGATCTTATCGGCGTCCCTTGTCTCCGTCTCCCGGAGGACTACGCCCTTTGTCACAATGTACGGCGACAACGCCATCAATTCACCACCTATGTACGGAGGCCCCGCCTCCGAAAGAAAATCAGCGTCCGGCAGACCCGGCGCGGTAAAGCAGATAGGCCAACGGATCTCCGGTATCCGAAAACAACGTCCAAAGCGAAGGTTCTTTCATCGTACAGCCCTCCCTGATGGATAGTCTGTGTCGAAAAGTCCCGCTTATAGCTGGAAAATGCTTCGTACAGACCCAATTATAGCAACCGGACAGCTTTTTTTCAAGCGGAGGTTGCTGCATGCGCTCCTCCGCTTTATCCGTGCCGAAACTGCCGCAAGGCATGGCACGAATGAAAAACAGCCGCAAGCCATCAGAACATGGCTTGCGGCTGTTTGCGCCTATTACTTGCTTTGTTGTCAAAAAGCGAATTACTTCAGTGCCTCACAGGCGGTCAGAGCTTCCCGGATCGCCGCTTTGTCGCTGTCCGTCACGGAGCAAGGGTGCGATCCCACAGGGAGCCACCTGTTCCTTTAGCAGCGTTTCCAAAAGAGTGTTCCCGCTTTCTGAGAGTTTTCGAATGACAGCCCCTTTACTGTCCGGTCTGCGCGTTATACAGCTCCGCAAAGTTGGAGGTGGCAACCTCAATCAAGTAGCTCTCAACCGTTCTGTCAGCATTTTCAATGCGGAACATGACGTTTCCCTCTCCCTTTAATGCTGTCAGCACCTCATCGATATAAGCATCATCAATATTAACTCTATCATCACCACAATACATAGTACCTGTTATCTTGTGGTCTGCACCATCGGGCGTTCTCATGGTGATGTTATATTCATCCCAATAGCGCTCAGAGCTGTTTTTGACCTGTCTGCTGCCATATTCATAGAGGAATATCATAACATTATCGTCCAGATCCACCATTACATTCGCATACAATTTTGAATTTGTTGTTGCGCTGTTGCTAAAAGTACCTACGAGATATTCGTCTTCCGTAATATACCATTCATCTGTTGGCTGATTGAAGTCATCCACATAATAGTCGATGCGCCAATCGCCGAATGACTGTCCGCATCTTTCGCAGGTACCGCTTTCGGTCGTGCGGCCCAGAGCGGGAACGGTTTCCTGTGCCACCAGAACCTCGCCGCACTCGGAGCAGCGCTTGCCCTCTGTCAGCCCGGTCTTCGTGCAGGTGGGTTCCACTGCCGGTATAACTTCCTCCACATGGGTATGCTTGTCGGTGCTTCCGCTGTTGGTATTTCCGCCATTGGTATTTCCGGCGTTCCCGCCTCTGCAAGCCACCAGAGGCAGCGTCATTGCCACCGCAAGCAAAATTGTTGTCAACTTTTTCATCTTCTGTCTCCCTTTCGTTGTCTTTATATTTGCAGTGCGTTTTCCGCACAGGCAAATCCTTCCCAGCGCCCGGTCAAAACAAGGTTTTTTCCTGCTCCGCAAACAGCTTGTCATTGATCTCCCCCAGGGGTAGCTGATGGACCACGCCATAGCTGATAATGGCGTCCCGTCTGGTGCGGGGATACAGTTGGGCGTAGCCCCCCTGCGTCAGCATCCGCTGGGTCTCATCCAGCGTGATGCCAAGACCGACGCAGATGCACAGCAGCCGATCCCTGGAAGGATTCCGCCGCCCCGCAAACACCTGATGCAGATAGACCTCGCTGATGCCGGACCGGCGGGCCAGCTCCGCTTTGGTCAGATCCTTCATTTCGTAAAGTCGCGTCAGCCCCGCCAAGCGGTATAAAAACGTTCTTCGTCTGATGGAGGCATTTTAAAGATGAAAGAGTCCAGAATCACCCCGGAAAAGCAAAATCTCTGCCCGCTTTGCAGAGTTCCCCTCCCGGATGGCGCATCCTTCTGTCCCCACTGCGCCCGCAGTATCAAGCCCTGGACACGGCAAAAGGCCCCCAAGCCACTGCAAAAGAAGTTCCTGCACATTGCCGCACTGGTGACAGCGCTGGCCGTGATCGCCAGCTGCACCTGACAAGCTGTACTGTTTCCGGCTGGAAAACCGGCGTGCTGGCCTACGGCACCACCTGGGTCAACGCCATGGACTGCCGCTTCGAGGACAATCAGGTGGGATTCCGCTTCAACGCCGAGGGTACCGTCGTCACCCACACCCAGTATGCGAACAACGAGTTCTTCCACAACGGCACCGCCGTTCTGCTGGAGAGCGTACCCGCCGAAAGCCCCCTGTCCTTCCCCGGCAGCGTGTTCGAGGACAACGATACCGACATTGACAACCGCTGCGGACGGGAAGTGAACATTTCGCAGACGGCCTTCCGCTGACAGCTATTTGAAAAGAGGACCCATCCGTATTGGATGGGTCCTCTTTTGCGCGACGGGAATCGCCGGTGCATACTGCCGCTGATTTCTTTGCCGATTCGATCTTCTGTCATTATCTCGTCCCATTCAGCGTCAGCTTGGCTTTCTCCATTGTGATGACAAGAATGGGGATCAGGATGATCTGTACAAGGATGCCGGGAAGCGCATTGGTCACTGCGCCCGCAAGAAAAAGAGAGCGGTCAAACACGGTATGCTGCAAGCCCGCCATCATAAACTGTACACCGCCCCACACCAGGCGGCCCACGATCATAGCGGCGATCAAAGTGACATATACAGACCAATTTCTGCGGGGGAAAATGCGGTATAAGATCCCGGAAACCGCGCCATAGGCGGCCAGTTCAAACGCCATGGCCACTGCCGTATAAGCCGTAGGCATCCCAAAGAGAAGGGACCGCAGCAGCGGGGAAACAAATCCCACCGCCAGTCCCCACGGCCAGCCGCAAACAAAGCCGCACAGCAATGCCGGAATGTGCATTGGGCAGAGCATGGATCCAATCTCAGGGATCTGTCCCGTCAGAAACGGCAGGACCAATGCAATGGCAAGATACAGCGCCGAGTAGGTAAGCTTTCTGATCTGCACAGAAGAACGTGCATCGTTCCGGGTCATAGGCATGCAGTATCTCCCATCTCCGTCAGCAGTTGGCGAATATGCTCCATCGCGTCATCCATGATGGCAGAAGATTTCTGGCTGACGCCTGCCACATAGGTGTCGCAGAGATTCATGGGGATCAACACCCGGTAGGCCGCGCTGGCAGCAACGGCATTGGCCATTGCCGGAGAGATCTCTCCCATCAGCGCGTCGGCAAGGGCTATCCCCATAGGGCCAACGATGATCTGGGCAGTCCGGCTGGCAACAATGACCGGGTTTTCACCGGTCGCCACCCGGTCCGCACCGGCACGCATCATGCTCTCTGACGCGGCGCTGTTGGTCCCGACGGCCATGACCTCCACTTGCGGGAAGGATTTTTTGATGCTTTCCACCAGCCGTTTTCCGAGCTTTCCGCCCTGACCGTCAATTACAAGGATCGTCATATCAAAACCATTCCTTTCATCCCACATAAATAAACGTACCGGACGCAGGCGCGCCGTATGCTTCCTGAGTGAGTGCACGGAGTGCCTCTTCCGCGTCTGTATCACTGAATAGGCTCGGATACATGGCCTTGGCAAGCAAAACCGCTGCGCCGGTCCGTCTGGCCTGACCGGAAAGCAGCTCCTCGGAGAGCAAAATGACCCGGCCATTCCGGACGGCATCCAGCCCGGACCAGCCCTCCCGTGCTTTCAACGCACCGCAAACCGTTTCCGCCTGTCGGGTGGACGACACTCCGCTGCCAAGGACGGAGCGCTCCACGACCTTGACGATCACACCGGGATCTTTACGCTGGATCCAGCCGTCATCCACAATCAGTGCGTCATTTTGCAGCTTTGCGGACACGTCATACGCCCCGGCATTCAAGATGATCTGATGCTCGTCAGATGATTTATGGACAGTGTGGTAGTCCTCCGCCGTCTCCCAGTAAATATAGAAGCGCTGGCACTCAAAGAGTCCGCTCAAACGGTCCTCCAGCAGTGTTTGATAGTAGAGCAGCGCAGTTTCTGCCGTTTGGCCGCTTTCATCCGCGCCGGTGTTTTCTGCCTGGTCAGCGGGAACGGTTTCCGTTGCGGTCAGCTCACCGGTGGTCGCATCCTTTGCGCCGGTAGCTCCCCCATTGGCATCATGCTCCGGTGTTTTTCCGCCGTCCCCCTGCTGCGTGAGGGTTTTGTCCGCACCGGGAACGATCTCAGCGTCTGCGTCCTCCGCATACGTCTTTCGGTCGGAATCCGGGTCCGTTGCGGTCGGGGCATCCGCATCCGGTCTGACATCCTCTTCTGCCGCAGGATCGTCTTCCGCGTCCTCAATCTGTTCGGCCTGTCCCAGTTGGTCCTCCGCTGCCTCGCCGTTCTCATCGGGGATCGGATCCACAGGCACGGTGGTCCGGGTACGGCAACCCGTCAGGGTCAGCAGCAGCACCACAGTCAACAATAAAAGCTTTGCGTTTTTCATTCTTGCTTCCTCTCAGGCGTGGAGACACTCCACATACTTCAAGCGAAATTTTGTTCTCCGGTCTGCATTGTCATACAGCAGCCGCTCCGTTTCGGTTAAAAGACTTTGCAGTTCGGCCCGCTGTTCCTCCCCCATGGCATGGGTACTGTATGCAGACTCCTCAAAAAGTGCAGCGGCATGACGGAACTGCGCGGCGTATTCCGGAGAAACGGTTTGGGCCAGCGCAGCGTCCCATTGGGAGAAGGGGCGATTCCCAACGCCTTTTCCACATCGATCCAGATAGGCAGCCAGATGTAGAAACATGGCGCGGATCGCTTCCCCGCAGTCAGGGGAATCAAACGCCGCCCGCCGTTCCATTGCCTTGCGCCGCCGGGCGTCAAACAGGACGAACGGTAGGAAGGGCAACGTCAGCAGAGCCAAAATCAGAATCGTCAGTACGGCGATTTTTAGATAGTCGATGCGCTTGGGACGGCTGATTTCCTGTTCCTGTTCATAAATATGCTGATAGTCCTGCGTATTCTGCGTATCTCCGGACATCTCTCCGGCGGTTTCCGTATCCAGCCGGTTTTCCTCACGGGCGGTCTGGGGCGGTTCCTGCTGCGGCGTATAGTCTGCGCCGGAAACAAGCTGTTCGGCAGCATCCAGCCGATCCCGCACATGCTCAGAGGCTTCTTCCACCCCCATGCGAACACCGGGAGCCAAGAGCTGTACCGTCAGAAAAACGGCCATGACTGCCAGCAGAAATACCAGTCTGCCCCGCAGGGTATCCACAGGCAGGGCCAACAGCGCCAGCAGCGCAAAAATCAGCACATTGACAGCCGCCGGAGGAGTCAGTCCGAACCAGATCTCCCCGCCGGTCAGGGCCAACGCCGCCAGAAGCGGAACGATCTTGCTGCCGCGCAGGTATGCAAGCAGGAGAACACCGGCCGCTGCCGTCACCAGCAGGCCCAATGCCAGAACCGGGCTGGCCGCGTCCGAAACCTCAAAATAATCGTAGGCATAGGCATTGACCGTCTCACTGGCCGCAAACATCAGATTGCACAAGCACTTCAGGCTTTCTCTGGCAGGCTTGAGGGCCAGAAGCAGCACTGCCGCAAGCAGCGGCACACCGACAATGGGGAGTGCTGTTTTCCATGGTTTTGCCCGCTCACTTTTTTGAAAATCAAATTGTAACCCAACCGTCTGATGTTTCATGAACATTCCTTAAATCTCAAGATATTCCAATTCCTGCGCCATATTCTTCCGCGAAAAGGGTACAACTGTCACCCCGCCGCAGCTCTGTGTGCCGCCGTCAGACAGCAGCACGGTCACACGGTTGCCCGCCTGCAGCAGGGAAAGGCCCCGGGGCAAGGACGGCGCGCAGACAACGGTATGCGCATAGACATCCCCGGACCATTTGCGGAAGCAGTCGCAGATGCTTTCCGCATCCGGTGCGGCAGCGGCAGTCAAAATCTGCTCACGCACCGCTGTACAGTCCTGCTGATCCTGTACCGTGCACAGAGAGAGTTCCGCTAATTCCCTGTTTTTCCAGCCAACAGAATGGGTGATCCCCTGTTCTGTCAAGGACCGGGACAAGGACAGCAGCGCCGTCATGGCCGCGTCCAGCGCATCCGCGGCATCTTCCTTCCCAGTGGTGGAGGTATCCAACAGCAGCAGGACCTCCTCCGCTACCGGAAGCCCCAGTTCCCGCACCATCAGGGAGTCTGTCTTTTGGGAAAGCTTCCAGTGGATCTGCCGGATGGGATCGCCGGGAACGTATGTACGGAATCCGAAGGTCTCACTGGGATCGTGCCCCGGATGGTTGGAAGACCAGCGCTCGCTGTCCGCCGTGACCGTTTCATTTTCCGCAAGGGAGATCTGCATGTCAAACAGCAGCGGTTCGACGGTCACGAAGCGGGTGCTCCGAACTGTCAGGGCACAGCGGTACAAGCCAAACCAATCCTGCACAGCCGCGTCGCTGAGAGAAAGCATGACCGTACCGCAATGGGCGGTACGCAGCGTACCTGCCGCGTCAGGCGCAAACCGCGAGGCCGAGAGTTTCACCGCCGTTTCCTCCCCGGTCAGGCGGCTGCGGCCCCGAAGCACTGCCGTCAGCACCGCTCCGAGCAGAAGGCCCTCTGCCCGCACGGAGCATTCCGCGGCATCTCCCTGTTTGCAGCAGTCCGGCGCAGATAGATGAACCGTTACCCGTCTGACTGAACGCACCACGCAGAGGACCGACGCAGCCGGCAGGAAAACTGAAGCGGCCAAAATCGTCCGGGTGCCGGTATTGTTCTCAAAGAAATACAGCAACATGGCAAACAGCAGCCATGCGCCGTAAGCAAATCTCCGTTTCCGCATCATGCCTGTCTGCGGTCCGGAACTTCCACCGTTTCCAGCAGTTCGTTCAGTACCTGCGTAACCGTTCCGCCGGACAGCCGTGATTTCTGGTTAAGGATCGCACGATGGGCACAGACATCATGGAAAATCGCCTGCACATCGCCGCCTGTCACATAATCCCGGCCCTCCAGATAAGCATGGGCCTTGGCCATACGGTCAAGGAACAGGGTACCGCGGGGGCTGATGCCTACCTCCACCATGGGATGCTCCCGGGACGCCATGGCCAGACGGGTAATATAGTCCAGAATACTGTCCTTTGCTGTGACGGCCCGCACCTCCGCCTGCATCCGCAGCACATCGTCACGGGTGACCACCTGCGCCACGGAACCAATGGGATCTGTGCTCTGGCGGTCCCGGAGGATGGACATCTGGGCCTCATAATCGGGATAACCGATGGAAAGCCGGACAAGGAACCGGTCCATCTGGGCATAGGGCAGCAACTGGGTGCCTGCGGTTCCTACATTGTTCTGGGTCGCGATCACCGCAAAGGGCTTTTGCAGCGGATAAGTTGTGCCGTCCACCGTGACCTGACGTTCTTCCATCGCTTCCAGCAGGGCGGACTGGGTTTTGCTGGACGTCCGGTTGATCTCGTCCCCAAGCAGCAGGTTGGTATTGCTCACCACGCCGCTCTTGTACTCAAAGCAGCCGCTGTCCTTGTTGTAAATGGAAAAGCCCACAATATCGGACGGCAGCACATCCGGCGTGAACTGGATGCGGTTATAGGTCAGGCCCAGTGTGCGGCTCAGGGCCACCGCCAGCGTTGTTTTGCCGACGCCGGGGATATCGTCCAGCAGAACATGTCCGTCGGCCAGCAGCGCCATCAGGATCTTTTCTATGACCTCACGCTTGCCTACCACGGCCTTTTCCACTTCAACAATGATCGTTTGCAATTCACGGTTCATACGATAAGTCCTCATTTTCTACCATCGCTTGACAAGGGCAGACACGGTTTTGACGGGCAGAAATGTCTGCACCTGACAGGGATGGATTTTCGAGTGATTTTTGTTTTTTGAGATGCAGGTGGGCTGGCGCCCACCAAGGTGAAAAGAGCAAAAAGCGCCGGAAAGACGCGCTGTCAGGCGTGTTTGCCCTTGTCGAGCGATGGTATGGTTTTGATTGCCGTACAACACAGCAGTCCCAAGTGGTCCGCTCTGTTCTAAAGCAATAAGGATGCCCGCACATCCGTCTTGTGACGGATGTGCAGGTCTCCTGCGGCTTGTGCCTCGTGATTTACTTTGCGGGAACGGTCAGCGTCTGACCCACATAGATCATGGCCGCGTCCTTGATCTGGGGATTGGCATAGAAGATCTTGCTCCACAGCTTGCCGCTGCCGTAGACCTTGGATGCGATCTTCCAAAGGGAATCACCGGACACAACCGTGTACGTTCCGTTTTCCGCCGCGCCTGCGGACTGGCCGGGCTTCGCAGACTCAGCCGGCGCCGCGGTGGCCGTTACCGTGATGCGGCCCTGAGGGGCGGCATAGGCGTCGCCTACCATATTTCCCAGTTCTTCGCTGATGTACATCCACACCACATCCCGCACAACGGCCTTGGTGATGGCAGACTTCTCGTTAGCCTCCGCAGCCGCCTTGAACACATAAGAGGAGTCCATGCCGTTAAAGTTTGCGTTGTGGGTGATGACCGCATAGGTAGCGTTCGGGTCGAACGCCTTGCCGTTTACATCGGTGATCGTCACACGGCTGACGGAATTTGCCTTGAACCAGTGCTTGCCGTAGGCTTCTCCCTTATCATAGGCCCGATCCGCGTTGACGCTGTAAGTCAGGCCCGCAGCCTGCATAAAGGAAGCGCAGGCATCGGCGGATGCATCGCCGTAGGGCAGCGCCTGAGCAGCCGCCTCCAGAGCTTCCAGCAGCTGAGCGCCGCTCATATAGATCACAGCCACCTTGTTGGGATAGGGCAGGACGGCTGCCAGCTCCGCCGCGCCGAACTTGCCGACAGCAATGTCGGCGCGCAGATTGCCACCGTTCCAGAGGGCAACAATGTGATCGGCGTCCACATCTACCTTGGTGTTGCCGGCGGTCACATCGTCCTCGTCAAAATACGCATTGATCTTGCCGGATACGGCGAACCACCGCAGCGCGTCGGTCCACAGATCGCCCAGGTTGGTCTCCGCCTTACGGGCCGCGTTGTCCGCGCCGGACAGCACCACGCTGCTGTAAGCCTCCAGCGTGTCATCCAGTTCCACCTCATTCCCGTGGGCATCCACGAACTTGGATGCGGACACGGACGTGGCCATCACGCTGAGTGCAAGCCCCAGCGTCAGCGCAAGGCTGATAAATCTGTTCAGTTTTTTCATAGCTTCCTCCTAAAATGAGTTTTCAGGCATTTTCCGCAGCATCAAACAAAAAAGGCACCAATACCCTCCTTGGGAGGACACTGATACCTTCGTAATATCTGTATTGCCTGAGCGTATAAAAACATATGCGAAAAATGTCAGCTTCTGCCAACTTCGCCAGCTTGTGCTGACGAAGGAATTTTATCAAAAAAGTTTTATGTTGTCAATACGCCATTTGCCATGCTGCAATTTCCGAAAGATTCCGGTTGCGCGGGGTGGCAAAATCCGGTATGATAGAAAAAAAGTGAAAAGGAGAACTGCCATGATCGAAGAAATGCTGGCATATAACCGCGAATTTGTCCGGTCCAAGGGCTACGAAAAGTTCCATACCAGTAAGTTCCCAGACAAGAAAATCGCCATCCTCACCTGCATGGATACCCGTCTGGTGGAGTTGCTCCCCGCAGCGCTGGGCATCCGCAACGGTGATGTGAAGCTGATCAAAAACGCCGGCGGCATGATCACCGGCCCCTTTGACAGTGCCGTGCGCAGCCTGCTGGTGGGCATCATCGAGCTGGGCGTGGAGGAGGTCATGGTCATCGGCCACACGGACTGCGGCGTAGCCCACATCAACGCCGACATGATGATCCGCCACCTGATCCAGCGGGGCGTTTCTCAGGACCATATCGACATGATGCGCTACTGCGGCATTGACTTTGAGGCGTGGCTCCGGGGCTTCGACTGCGTGGAGAACTCCGTGGCGGAGACCGTGGACCTGCTGCGCAACCATCCCCTTATGCCCGCCGATGTCACCATCCGAGGCTACGTCATCAACACCGAGACCGGCGAGCTGACCCCGCAGGAGTAAAATCCGCAGCAGGCTCCGATCCCAACTGGGCCGACGGTGTATATTTTCGGCCTGAAACTGTCGATAAAGTGGTAAATCCTCCGCAACGGTAAGGAAGGGTGTGCGCGGGAAACCCAAG
>OGGZ01001702.1_pt1 | contig 17466 bp, 12 predicted proteins | sample 1571371 | NCBI WGS metagenome assembly OGGZ01 (sample SAMEA2582025, study PRJEB24529) | metagenome | biome: Human gut stool | place: China | collected 2011
TTTCGTCGTAGCGTTCCTGGCTTCCGGTATACTTGTCGAGCACGTAGCGCAGATAGGCTTCTGTTTCGGCATGGGTAAAGCCCAGCATATTAATAAAATCGGATTCTAATGTCAGTATCTCGGCGATGTTGTATCCGCTGGTCAGATCGTCCATCGTCACAGGCAGCACACCGGTACAGAAGCAGGTGCGGATACTGCCCTCACCGATACCTGCCTTGATTACTTTAAAAAAGGTGCGCAGGAAACTGTCGGCGGTGGTTACCTTCTCGTAGAGCGGATCGTTGTAAGAGGTCAGCAACTGGTTGGTGAAGTTGTCGTATTCGTCTATCAGAATGTAAACCGGAGGCAGTCCGTGTTCACGGGCATAAGTCAACGCTTCTTCCAGCATCTGCGCGGCATTTTCGCGGGTGGAAAACTGAAAGTCTCCGAAAAGGTCACGGTTGTGTGTCACCATGATTTCCACGGGGCCGCGATTCAGAATATTGAAGTTCTTCTCCAGCCCTTCCATGCTATCCGCCATCACCATTTTCGAGAAGTCGTAGCGGGCGATCATGTACCGGTTGTGCTCCGGTGTGGGATGGCTGCCGATGTATGTTCCTCCAAAGAGATCCTCAAACCGGTGGGCCAACGTGCGGTCGTAATAATGCGCCAAGGTAGATACCAGCAGGCTCTTCCCGAAACGGCGGGGACGCAGGAACACGGGGGCTTTATAGGCCTCGAGACGCGGGATGTAATCCGTCTTATCCACATAATAAAAGCCACGGTCACGCATTTCGGCATAGTTGGCCACGGCATAGGGAATCGTTATACTTGCTTGAATTTTCATATCAGTCACAATTTATAAAAAGCCTCTCCCCAGCCCTCTCCGCAGGAGAGGGAGCAGGGAGATACTCCTGCCTATATTAACTACTAAACTAACTCAGCTCCCTCTCCCACGGAGAGGGTTGGGGAGAGGCTCTTCCCACGGAGAGAGCTGGGGAAAGGCTTTTCCCACAGAGAGAGCCGGGGAGAGGCTTCCAACAATTACAAAGTTACAAAACTTTTTCGTATTTACCCCGGGGCCGGTATAAACTTTTATCCCTCATGTTTTCCCTTTTCCTCCTCTCCCCTCTCCATTCTCCCATCTCTTATCTCCCTCTCTTATAGTTTTTTTATCTCGTCAATAGGCAGACCCGAAATTTGGGCAATGGTTTCGTCAGGAAGATTTAGTACGTTTTTCATATTACGGGCAATGGTAATTTTACTTTCTTCGCGCCCTTCCTGAAGTCCTTCTTCGCGCCCTTCCTGAAGTCCTTCTTCACGCCCTTCCTGAAGTCCCTCCTCACGGGCTGTTCCCAACACATCGTTTTGTATCATGATTGCATCTATGTGCCGGTCATAGGCCTGCCGCTCTGCAGGTTCCAGATTATAGTAGATCAGCTTTCTTCTCGCTTCCTCCAGTCCCGGTGCTTTGGTATCGGGGCGTATGATGCCGGTTTTGAGATACTCGATCCACTCTTCCAACGGGGTGACTGCCGATTTATTGAACTCATTGACGCGAATGAGAAAATATTCGGGAAAGATCTCGGCCGGCAGCTTCCTGACGATGACTCCTTTCTCCTTGGTGGTCACTTGGAGGAAATCTCCGGTATGCACTCCCACAAAAGTGTTCTGACCGTGATACAGGTAGTCGTTGCCCTGCCCTATGTCAAAGTAAAGGATACTGATGGAATATACCTTTTTGACATCCGAGTAAATGCGTCCCAGTCCGATATGCTCGGTGATGGTTTTGGCCACTCCGTAGAGGATACGTTCCAGATAATAAATCTCGCGGGTATTCTGTATTTCTACAATGATGATTTCGTCCTTACTGTTGCGGGCTTTGATGTCTACCCGGTTGAACTTGTCTTCCGGACTCAGCTGGTTGCTTTCGCTCTCAAGAATCTCCAATATACGGATATTCTCTCCCAACAATACGGTAAGGAATCCCTCGAGCACCCCAAAATTAGCCTTATTCCTCAACAGGCGCTTCGCCGCCCAGTCAAAGCGTATGTATCTGTCTTTCTGTTCCATATTCATATCCTCCGTTTTCTGCAAATATACGCAATAAAAATAAATTATGATTTATGAATGATGATTTATGAGTTATGATTTATGAGGTGCGGGGTGTGAATTACGTCCACAAAAATAAGTCATAATTCATAAATCATAATTCAAGAACCCCTTCTTCCGTGTTTTCCGGCAGCCAGCAGGCATTGTCGAACCGGGTCTCCCGCACCCTCCGTTCGGGTGGGGTCTGGGGAGACTTGTCCTCCTCACAGGGCAGATAGCGGCCGGATACGGGATCGTAGACGAATTGCGCTTCTCCCGGATGCCCCAAGTGCTTGAACTTCACTTTCTCCACATGGATGCGCACGACGCCCGTCGCATCATCCCGCTCCACCACCACTCCGAAATCGGCCTTGTTGTAAAAATCGGCCGAACCGTTTATGTCATACATTTCCGGTCGGGGCGTCTGCCCTGTTATCGCATTGCGGTTCATCTTGCGCGGATGGGCCACGAGCACTACCAGGCAGTGGTTTCGGGTGGCAAAGCCGGAGAGTCGGTTGAGCAGGGTCGAGAGATATTGCGTTTCGGTCTGTCCGGGCCGCATGTCGTGTTCGATCCGGTTCAAGGGGTCGATAACGAAGATGCGAATCCCCCGCCTTGCCACCAGTTCCCTACCCTTCGACAGGATGGCATCCACCGTGAAGTCCTCTTTGGGCAGGATATGGCATACGTGCTTTGCCAAGTAACGGGTGATACGCTCGTAAAGCCCCTCCGTCATTCCGAGACCGGGCTGGAAACGCCGGGCGGTGAGCTTCTCCGCCAACTTGCGGAGGTGGTAGACGATCGGGATGTTCTCCGGACTGAAAAAGCCGGCCGGCCAGTCGTGGCGCAGGCAAAGGCGGAGGACGAGCTCGTCCACCCATTCGGACTTTCCGGAGCCGGGAGTTCCGGTCACGATCAGCAGGCGCTGCAGTTCGAGGGTGCAGAGACTGTCGAAATTCTCCCATCCGGTCTCGGCGCCCGGACCGAAGCCGTTTTCGTAAAGGGCACGCAGCTCCACGGCAAGATCGTCGGCCGTGAAAGCGCCCTCGAGCGGCACCTCTTCGGCTTGCGACAGGGCGATGCGGAGACTCTCTACGCCATACTTCACCAGATGCTCGTTGGCATCCTTGCACTCCGGCCCGTAGGTGACGATGCGGCAGCGTTCGGGGCCGAAACGGCGGAGAAGTTCGGCACGCAGCTTCAAGCCTGCGGCATCGGTATCCACGGCGATGTAGATGAGCCGTTTGTTCTCGAAATGGCTCTCCACGAAACGGTCGAGCCAGGTGAGGTTTCCATTGGCGCCGGAGGGCACGGATATTGCATCCGCACGGCCGGTGGCGAGGAAGGAAGCGGCATCGAGCTCGCCCTCGGTGACGATGCATTCGGGGGTATCCGCGATGGCGTCGATATTATACGGGATAAGCTCGGCACCGGCGACCATCTTGAAATGCTTGGCGCCGCTACGATACTTGACATTGACCAGTACACCCTCTTCGAAGTAGTTGAAACAAAGGCAGTTCTCCTGCTGTCCGGTCTGCGGCATCGTTTCCGTCTGTTCCGTGAACCGCAGCGCGGCGATGACGGACTGGGGGATGCAACGCTCTTCCACCAGCCAGCGCTCCATCCGTTCGGAGAGCAGCAGCGCGGCGGGATTGAACGTCGGGCGGCGGAAATGTGCCGGCACGGAAGAGGAGGAAAAAGCGGTTTTCCGCTTGCGGGCCTGCCGTTCTTCGCGTTCGCGCAGCTCGGTTTCGTCGGGCACATGGGCGCTCCATCCGCAATGATGGCAGTGGCACAATCCGGTGTCGAGGTTCACGGAAAGGGATTTGTCGCGTTTGTTGCGCCGCAGGTCGTGGCACTGCGGACAGTGAGTCTTTATTTTGCCGCCGGTACGTCCGGAGGTTTCGATGTTGAAAGAATGAAAATTTCTCATATTTGGAAAAAGGCCTCTCCCCGGCCCTCTCCGTGGGAGAGGGAGCAGGGAGATCTCCTGTTTATTAATTAATTAAATAATTGTTTGCTAAACTAACTTAGCCCCCTCTCCCACGGAGAGGGCTGGGGAGAGGCCTCCCACGGTTCTTACCGCCCCTAATCACCGTTTCCGGCACTTGCAAGGACGGTGCTCAGCGTGTCCATGCCTCCGTCTGGTCGTCCCACACCGCCCATGAGTTGGGGCGTGGCGGTGCATCGGCCGGTATGGGGCGTCCCATATAAGTGCGCTGCTCTCCGGCCAGCGTCTCGTAGCGGTAGGGATCGTTTTCTTCTCCGGCATCGGCCGTAATTTGCAGTTGCTTCACCGCCTGCCGCCCTTCATCGGATTTCATCCAGTACATGAATCGCCGTTTGGCATCGCTCAGTCCGGTCACCGTGTGCTCTTCGCCCCGCAGACGGAGAAAGGCGGTAAACGACGGGAGCAGTTGCGGCAGATCGGCGGCGAACTCCACTCCCCGCCCCGACAGGCGTGCCATGTCTTCGCACCACACCTGTTCGGAGGGCAAAAGGGCGATGGCTTCATCCATCGAAAGAACTCCCCTCACACGCTCTCTTGTGAGAGAGTTATTTTCTTGTTCTTCTCTTCTCTGCTCTTCTTTACGCGCGTTATGCAGGAAACGGGAGTTGATTATCAGCGCATTATCCTCCAAGCTCCCCCCGAGTTCCTTCGACATCTCGTCACGTTTGCTCAAGAAATTCTCCATTCTTTTTATCAATCCGACAGAAAAAAACATGCCGTTTTCTTCCGAAAAAAGATCATAGTTTTCGATAACGCGAACCACCACCGTTTTTTGCGTGTACCCCAATCTTGACACCAAGCCTGCGGTCTCGGTGACAGGCAGGCTAAAATCTGTCTGCAGCCGCAACAGTTCAATCAAAAGCCAATAGACGCCATATCCTCTCGCCCCTTCTTTTTGGAGAAGTTTTGCTAATTTCGGGTTGGTAGCCGAAGGGGCGTCGTGCTTGAAATAAAAATTCTGCTTCATAAATATATTTTTTAATGACGGACACAAATATCCGGCAGCAAAGCTCGGAAGTTGTTTTCATATATTTGTTACGGTTTTTAGTAACAAATATTTCCTTTTTATTTTGTCACTTTGCACGGTTATTTAAAAAGTGAAATCATTATGAAGAAAAAAAAACTTAAAAAAAGAATCATTTACCAGAGTGATACCGACATGATACGTCGGACAGTTCAGGAAATCAGCCGGATAGCTGGAAGAAACCTTTTGCTCTACCGGTGTCACTGCCATCTCACCCAACGGGAAGTCTACTATCAGACCGGAATCAATTACCCTTTGATCTCCAATTATGAAAAAGAGATAAAAAACATGTGCGTCTACTCGTTCCTGATCACTTTTTATCGGGATACGTGCAGGTATCTCGAGATAGGCGATCCGGAAGGGATCGTACAAATTTCGAACAAGTTGCTGGAGATACTGTTTTAAAGCCTCTCCCCGGCCCTCTCCGTAGGAGAGGGGGCTGAGTTAGTTTAGTGATCGATTAATTAATATTAGTGACCGATTAATTTAATATTAGTGACCGATTAATTGATAAACAGGAGTATCTCCCTACTCCCTCTCCTACGGAGAGGGCTGGGGAGAGGCTTTTATTATTTACCGCTAATCCGTACCGGTTTCTTTGAATTTATCGATTATTATGCTTAAATTTGCCTTTATTATAAAAGGCTGTTTTGCTTCTTAATTCCGGAATGAGGGAGGTTATGGATTAAGAAAAAAGACAAACTCCGATTTTTTATTCCATTAAAAACGAATTTCAAGAGAAACCCATCTATATGAAAGTGTTAATTGTATTCAGAGAAGACGACACAGACAATCTCTTCGTCCCTGTACTCTGCGAAGCCATCCGCAAGCAGGGCATCGACGTGCATTGTTCCGGCCGGGATTTCTGGGAAAAGGATGAACCTTATGACATCATCCATTTTCAATGGCCCGAAGAGGCGGTGGGATGGAACTGTACGGACATCTCCGTGATAGACCGTCTGCGGCAGCGCATACGCCACTTCAAAGACGGCGGGAGCAAGATCGTCTATACAAGGCACAACGCCTGTCCGCACTACAATGCCAATCCGGTCATCCGGCAGGCATACGGGCTCATCGAATCGTGCAGCGACGTAGTGGTGCATATGGGGCGATACAGCAAGGAGGAATTTGGAAAGGCGCATCCCGGCAGCCGGAATGTCATCATCCCCCACCATATCTACGAAAACACCTACAACGAAAACATCTCACGCGAAGAAGCCCGCAGGCACTTAGGGCTTCCGGCCGATAAAATGATCATCACCGCCTTCGGAAAATTCCGCAACCGCGAAGAGATCCGCATGGTGCTGGACGCCTTCTCCGCCTTGCGGAATAAAAGAAAGTTCCTGCTGGCCCCCCGGATGTTCCCGTTTGCCAAACATCCCGGGCAGCGCAATCCGCTGAAAAGGCTCCTTTCGCTGGCCGGCTACTACCTCGTACCGTCCCTGCTCCGCCTGAGAAACATCCGGGCAGGCGCCAACGGCGAACTGATCGACAACGACGAGCTCCCCTACTACATCGCCGCGTCGGACGTGATATTCGTGCAGAGGAAACGGATACTGAACTCGGGCAACGTCCCTTTAGCTTTCCTGTTCCGGAAAGTGGTGGCAGGCCCGGACAACGGGAATGTGGGCGAACTGCTGCGCGAGACCGGAAACCCGGTCTTCTCTCCCGACGACAACGCCGGCATCGTACGTGCGCTGGAACAGGCCGGACGGCTGGCGGAACAGGGCAAGGGAGAAGAGAATTACCGCTACGCCCGGCAGCATATGAATCTCGAGGTGGTGGCAAACGCATATATCGACGCTTATGGCAAGTAATCTCAAGCAACAGCTCTTTTCCGGTGTCTTCTACACCGCGCTCGCCAAGTATAGCGGCATCGTCATCTCCCTCGTCGTGGCCGGAGTACTGGCCCGCCTGCTCACGCCCGACGACTTCGGCATCGTAGCCATCGCCACGGTCATCATCGCCTTTTTCAGCATCTTCACCGACATGGGCATCTCGCCCGCCATCGTGCAGAACAAGGCATTGACGGAGAAAGACCTGTCGGACATCTTCTCCTTCACCCTCTGGATGGGCGCCGGCCTTTCGGTGCTTTTCTTCGCCGCCTCGTGGCCCATTGCCGCCTATTACGAAAGCCCCATCCTGCGCACCCTGTGCCAACTGCTCTGCGTGAACCTCTTTTTCGCTTCGGCCACCATCGTGCCCAACGCCCTGTTTTTCAAGAACAAGGAGTTCAAGTTCATCGCCCTCCGCAGCTTCGCCGTGCAGGTGGCCAGCGGCACGGCCGCCGTCATAGCCGCCTTGAACGGCGCGGGACTGTATGCGCTGATCATCAGCCCGATCCTCTCCAGCATCCTCCTTTTCATCATCTCGCTGAAACGCTACCCGCAACACCTCGCGATGACGCTCGGATGGGGCGCCCTCCGCAAGATATTCTCCTACTCCGCCTACCAGTTCCTTTTCAACGTCATCAACTACTTCAGCCGCAACCTCGACAAGCTGCTGATAGGCAAGTACATGGGCATGTCGGAGCTGGGATATTACGAGAAGTCATACCGCCTGATGATGCTGCCGTTGCAGAACATCACCCAAGTCGTCACCCCGGTGATGCACCCCATATTCAGCGATTACCAGAACGACCTGAACCGGCTTGCCTCGGCCTACGAACGCATCCTGCGCCTGCTCGCCTTCATCGGGATACCGCTCAGCGTGCTGCTGTTTTTCACGGCCGAAGAGGTGACGCTGATCATCTTCGGTCAGCAATGGCTGCCGTCCGTGCCGGTGTTCCGCATACTCACGCTCTCGGTCGGCGTACAGATCATCCTCTCCTCCTCCGGAAGCATCTTCCAGGCTGCCGGAGACACGCGCAGCCTGTTCGCCTGCGGGGTATTCTCGTCCGTGCTCAATGTGACGGGGATGCTGCTCGGCATCTTCTGGTTCGGCACGCTGGAAGCCGTGGCATGGTGCATCGTCACCACGTTCTGCATCAACTTCATCCAGTGCTACTGGCAGATGTACCGCGTGACGCTCCGGCGAAGCATGTGGACACTGCTGCGCCAGTTCACATCGCCCATCATTGCAGGCATGCTCATAGCGGCCGCCCTCATCCCGCTACATTACTTGACAAACAACGGGAATATTTTTCTCACGTTTATATTGAAAAGTATCGTAAGTTTCACTATCTTTGGGATTTATATACAAATCACGCGCGAGTATGACCTGATGGGAAAGATACAAAAAATAGCGCACAAACGAAAAAAGTAAAATAACTAAAGAAATCCTTAAAGCAAACAATGAAATTATTATTTCTTATCTTTCACGGATTTGACGAAGCAAACGGTATCAGCAAAAAAATCCGATACCAGACAAAAGCACTGCGCGAATGCGGGGCGGACGTACGGATGTGTTATTACCAGATCACAGACGACGGCAACCGGCGTTGGATGGTAAACGATGAAGTGATAGCCGATCTCGGATCGGGAAAGATGGCAAAGGCCAAAAAAAGGTTTTTCTTTCGTCCCATCTGCGAGTATGCGCAACGCGAAGGCATCGAGCTGGTATACATCCGGTCTTTTCACAACGCCAATCCTTTCACAATCAACCTGATAAAAGAACTTAAACGGCAAGTGAGGCATGTGGTCATGGAAATCCCCACGTATCCTTATGACCAGGAGTACGCCAGCACCGGAATGAAGCTGAAACTCTACATCGACCGCCTGTTCCGCAAAAAACTGGCGAAGCAACTGGACGCAATCGTCACCTTTTCAGCAGCAAAAACCATTTTCGGCATTCCGGCCATACGCATTTCCAACGGCATCGACTTCGATGCCGTGCCACTCAAGCAGCACATGAACGACACTTCGGACGAACTGCATCTGATAGGGGTGGCCGAAGTGCATTATTGGCACGGATTCGACCGCCTGGTGCGCGGACTGGCCGCCTACTACGACCGCGGACGATCCTACAAAGTGTATTTCCACATCGTAGGCGAACTGACGGGCGAACGCGAACGGAAAGAAATACTGCCCCTCATCCGTGAACACGGGCTGGAACCCTACGTCATTCTGCACGGAGCCCGGCATGGCCTCGAATTGGACGAGCTCTTCGAACATGCCGATTTCGGGATAGGCAGCCTGGGCCGCCACCGGAGCGGCATCACCCACATCAAAACATTGAAAAACCGTGAATATGCCGCACGCGGGCTTGCGTTCGCCTATTCGGAAACCGATGAGGACTTTGACGACAAGGCATACGTGATGAAAATTCCGGCGGACGAGACAGCAGTGGACATCGACGGCATAGTGGCCTTCTGCCGGTCGCTGCCGATGACCGGCCGGGAGATACGCGACAGCATCGGAAATCTGTCGTGGAAGTGCCAGATGCAGAAAGTATTGTGCGAAGTAGTGCCGTGCACGAAGACGCCGGCACTGCCTGTTCCACCTCAAAACATCAGAAAAATATGATACCCAAACGAATACACCTCTGCTGGCTGAGCGGCGACCCTTATCCTCAGAAGATACAAAAATGCATCGACAGTTGGAAGGTCCATCTGCCGGACTATGAAATCATGCTATGGGACTTGAAACGGTTCGACATCGCGCAAGTGCCCTGGGTAGAGCAGGCCTTTCGGGTCAAGAAGTATGCTTTTGCCGCAGACTACATCCGCCTGTACGCCCTCTACAACTACGGCGGCATTTATCTGGACTCGGACGTGGAAGTCTTGAAGAGCTTCGATCCGTTGCTGGATCTCCCCTACTTCGTCGGTGCGGAAAACGCAGGCACGATCGAAGCCGCCATAATCGGGGCCGAAAAAGGATGCGACTGGATAAAGGCCTGTCTGGACTACTATAAAGGAAGAAATTTCATACAGGAAAACGGACAGATGGATATCCGCATGCTGCCGGAAATCATGAACGAAACCATCCAGCGCTTCAAGCCGGTGGTCAATCTGACGGGCAGCAACATCGACGCACTGAAGGGTCTGGATATGGAAAAAGCCGTATATGTGCTGCCCAACGATTTTTTCTCTCCGAAGATATTCGACTCCAGAGAGGTGATCGTCACCGGCAACACCTATGCCATCCATCACTATCAGAATTCCTGGTTCTCACACCAGGCGTTCATTTACTACCGCACGAGAACCTTCTTTATAAAGCTATTCGGATACAATTGTATCCGGCGCATCGAGAAACTGATTCTAAAAAGATAACCTCAAAAAGCAGAATATGAAGAAATGGTACAGCAAATACCTGCAAGTCTACGAGAAACCCTTCTCCTATGCACCGGCGGCAGTCGTCGAAGAAGTGCGCGGCAAACTGGCCGGATTGCAGTCCGAACAGCCACTGGTCACCGTATCCCTGATCGGATACAATGAAGAACGGCATCTGCTGGCCTGCCTGTGGTCGCTGAGCGAGATGCAGTGCCGCTATCCGGTAGAAATCATCGGGGTAGACAACGAATCGAAAGACCGCACGGCCGAGATATACCGGGCCACCGGAGTGCCTTATTACACGGAAACGCGGCACAGCTGCGGTTTCGCACGCCTGTGCGGGTTGAACCATGCAAGGGGAAAATACCACATCAACATAGATTCGGATACCCTGTATCCGCCCCGCTACGTAGAAACGATGGTGGAAGCCCTCGAACGTCCCGGTATCGTGGCCGTCAGCTCACTGTGGAGCTACATCCCCGACAAGGAGCACTCATGGCTGGGACTGAAATTCTATGAATTCGCCCGTGACACGCACCTGTGGCTGCAAGCATTCAAGCGTCCGGAACTGAGCGTGCGCGGACTGGTGTTTGCTTATCGCACCGATCTGGCGCAGAAAACGGGTATCCGCACGGATATCATCCGTGGCGAAGACGGCTCATTGGCACTGGAATTGAAAAAGTATGGAAAGATCGCTTTCGTACGCAAACGCCGGGCACGCGCAGTGACGGGATATGGCACGGTGGGCACTGACGGAACCCTGCTGAACAGCTTTAAAGTACGCGTAGCCGGAGCGATGAAAAACATCGCCGGATTGTTTACTCAAAAAGAAAAATATGAGGATGAGGATTCCAACTTGATAAAATAACCGGTAAAACTCATAAAGTATGAAAAGAAGAACACCATACGACAGAGATAATTTGCACATAAAAAAGAGAGACTGGGTATTGGAAGTCGGTCCGGGACACAACCCGTCTCATCGCGCCAACGTTGTAACTGAAAAGTTTACAGACCAGAATTATCACCGATGTGGAGATATGAAGATCTATCCACACCAGATATTTGCCAATGCGGATGGTGAAAACTTACCGTTCAAAGACAAAGAGTTCGATTATGTCATCTGCAACCAAGTGTTGGAACATGTAGAGAATCCCGAAAAATTTATCAGCGAACAATGCCGGGTAGCATCCCGGGGATACATGGAAACTCCCAGCCTGTTGGGGGAATTTCTATTTCCGAAGAAATCGCACCGATGGATTATACTGGATATAGACAACAAACTCGTACTCTTTGAGAAAAGCAAAATGCCCGACCATTATGAAAATAACTATGGTGAGCTATTCCTGAATTACCTGCCTTACCAATCGTTGATATACAAGCTGCTCTGGTTTACCGAAGGAGACCTGATGCTGAACCGGTACGAATGGGAAGAAAAAATCGATTTCATCGTAAACCCGACGGATGAATACTATCTGCGCTTTTTTACCAAGCCGTGGAACAAAGAGATGGTAAGGAAACTATACCCGCCACGTAGTCCTTTTAAGGAATTACACAAGACCTTTGCTGCGTTATGGTATATCATGTGGACCAAATTCAGGCACAAATTCTTTGAACGCCACCAACCTATACTTTTAAGCGAATATATGAAAAATAAATAAAGCTACAAATATGAACCATAAACTGATATTTTATTGTATCTGTATGTTGCTGTTCACCTCCTGCATAAAACAAATCAACTTGTATACCGGAGATGATGAACAACATGAAGGCGGCAATAATGATGATGACAAGGAAAAACCTCAGGAACAGACCTATCTTTATCCTTTCGGCAACGAAGTGCAGGGAGATATCACAGCCGGCATCTTCATAAAGGTAAAGGATGCCCCACAAGTTCCACTGAAAGCCGGTATGCCTTGTTTGAAATACAACAAGCCGCTTCTGCTGCTGTTGGTGCAGGACGACTGCAAGCAATCGGCTTACTGCCGCACGTGGGCCGCCATCAACGGAAAGCCGGTATCCAATTCCGACCCGTATCCCACCCCCACCGTTCAGGAACCGGATAAAACGGCACAACTATATTACAACTCCGCCCATCTGAGAAAAGGAGACCTTCCACCCAATGTACTCCCTGCCGTCCGCACTTTGGGAAGCACTGACGGAACGGGGAAAGAGGTCAGGTTCGCATTCACCACCACCCTGTCCGCAGAAGAAGAGTGGATGGACCAAGACGTGGATGTGAATCCCGGATACGAGAAGGATTATTACCGCTTTTTCATGAAAAGAGGGCTGAACTGGGATGAAATAAAAGAGATGATGAACTACGGTGTCGGAATCGCCTTTCATGATGTAATGGCCGAAAACGTAAACGACGTGGAGGAAATCAAACAGCATTACGGCATAGCGCAAAGCAAAATACAGGAACAACTGGCAGGGAGAAAATGCAAGATGCTGGCCCGCCCTAATGGAAACGACACCTATATAGATGCCGCCCTGCAATATGAAGATATCCGAACCATGGCAACCGAATCGAACGGAGAAGACTTATACCCGTTCAGAGCAATAGAGAGCTTGGACAAAGTGGCGCTCAACAGATCGTTCGAAGAGGTACAGGAAAACATAAAAGACGAAATACGGCAGCAACGAAGAGCACCCGAGAGGAACCGCAAAGCCGTCCATATAGGCGTGCACAACACCGACAATGACTGGATAAAGTTGCTCGAATGGATCAATGATAACTACGGGAAAGACGGTGACGACTCCGTCTGGTTCCCCTCACAGGAAGAGTATTACGAATACAATTATTATCGCACGCACGGAAATGTGAAAGTCGAACAGACTGACGAACATACCATCAAGCTGACCGTACACTTGCCAATCGGGGAATGCTTCTATTACCCTTCGGTCACCGTCAATCTGAGCGGTCTGAAAAAAGAAGATATCGTCTCCGTCGAAACGGATGATGCCGTCAGCGGGCTTTCCTACAATAACTTCGAAGAAGGAATCATGCTGAACATCGACTGCCGGAAACATTTGGCAGAACATGCCACCCACTTTGTAGAGCAATACGAGAAAGACCGAAGCAATGCCTCCAACAAAGCGGATGCCCTCTACTTCGTGGGGATGCTGAAAGACTCGGAAAGAAAAACCGCATTACTCAACAGAATACAATAAAAATAATTATCCGGCAGAATAATATAATGAAACAGATATGCCATAAATACAAAAAATATATACCATGAATAATTCCCTTTGGATCGAAATCATCTTTTGGACAGCCCTTTTCATCGTGTTCTACACCTATTTAGGCTATGGCATCGTGCTCTGCCTGCTCGTCAAGCTCAAAGAGCTTTTCGTGAAGCCCGTGAGACGCGTGCTGCCGGCAGCAGACCGGGATCTGCCCGAAGTGACCCTTTTCATCACCGCCTTCAACGAAGCGGACATCGTAGACGAAAAGATGGCGAACTCCCTCGAACTGGACTATCCCGAGGAGAAACTGCACATCGTGTGGGTGACGGATGGCAGCGACGACGGCACGAACGAGCGTCTGCGCACCCGTTGGGAAGGGAAAGCCACCGTCTTCTTCCAACCCGAACGGCAGGGAAAAACCGCCGCCATGAACCGGGGGATGAAACTGGTGGATACCCCTATCGTCGTGTTCACCGACGCCAACACGATGGTGAACCGGCAGGCGGTCCGCGAAATCGTGCTCGCCTTTGAAGATCCGCGCGTAGGCTGCGTGGCCGGAGAAAAACGCATTGCCGTACAGGCAAAAGACAATGCCGCCTCCGGAGGAGAAGGCATCTACTGGAGATACGAATCCACCCTGAAAGCGCTTGATGCACGGCTGTACTCCGCCGTAGGAGCTGCGGGAGAATTGTTTGCCGTGCGCCGGGAGCTGTTTGCAGAAATGGAACGCGACACGCTGCTGGACGATTTCGTACTGTCGCTGCGCATCGCCATGCAAGGATACATCACCGCCTACTGCACGGAAGCATATGCCATCGAAAGCGGTTCGGCAGACATGCGCGAAGAAGAAAAACGGAAAGTACGCATCGCCGCCGGCGGACTGCAATCCATCTGGCGGCTACGCCCCCTGCTGAACCCGTTCCGCTACGGGATACTGAGCTTCCAGTACGTATCCCATCGGGTGCTGAGATGGTCCGTCACCCCCTTCCTGCTGTTCCTGCTGCTGCCGCTCAATGCGCTGCTCCTGCTGATGAAAGGGCTTGCAGGTGATTCCTGCACCTTGTACGGTGTCCTGTTGGTACTTCAAATCCTGTTCTACGTCCTCGGCCTGTGGGGTTACTATCTGTCTACCAAACAGATAAAGAACAAGCTCCTGTTCATCCCCTACTACTTCCTCTTCATGAACGTCAACGTACTGAAAGGAATCGGCTACCTGAAGAAAAAACGCGGAACAGGCGTGTGGGAAAAAGCCAAAAGAAGTTCCGAATCATGATTCATAAGTCATAAATCATAAGTCATAAATCCTATAAATCTATACACACATGAACAGAATATTGCATCATCCGCAAAACGCCCGGAGAATTCTCCGGATAACGGCCGATACAATGCTATTGGTCTCTCAGGAAGGCGTTTGCATAGACGTCGACACACACAGCGATCTTTGGTTTTTGAAGGAGGAGCTCCTCCTGGGAAAGAACGTATTCGACCTGTTGCCCCTGCACACGCGGGAGAAGCTGGTACCGACTTTCCGGAGCGTGGTCGACGAACAAAAAACCGTCAGCCGGAATTACAGGCTGGAGCTGCCGGACGGCACCTATTATTTCAAGTGCATCATGCATCCGTATGACGACATGGTGCTATGCCAATACCGGGACATCACTGCACGGAGCAACGTCAAACTGCAACTGGAACGCACAAACCGCGAGCTGAAAGCCATCCAGAAAGCAGCACAGATCGGCCGGTGGAAATATGCCAGCAATGAACGCATCTTCTACTATCAAGGCTATACCGATATCCTCTGTTCCGAAGAATTGCAGTCCATCCCCATCGACCGCTATTGTGAGCTGGTGGTGGAAGAAGACAAGGCCGTGTTTGCCCAATGGCTCGAGAATAACGAACGGCAACCCGACGAGAATGGCGCAAGCTACCGCATCAGCCACAAAGGCAGCATCTATTACCTGCAAATCCAGACCTGCGTCCGGGAGGAACAGCCCGACGGAACGTACTATATAGAAGGCTATATACAGAACGTGACGGACATACAACGCCACCGGAATGACATCAACACCCTCACACATGCCATCGACAATGCCAAAGAGAGCATATTTGCCGCCCGCGAAGACGGTACGCTGATATTTACCAACAGGCTGTTCCGGCAGAACCACAGGATACAGGGCGACCGGGAACTCAGCTCTTATAAGATTTACGAGTTGGCAGGAGACATGTCCGGCTCGAATGCCTGGCAACGCAGATGTGAACAGACGAAAGAGAAAAACTACACCGACTTCATCGCCTATCATCCGGTGCCGGACAATACGGAAATACAAGCTTTTGAAGGGACAATGTATCATGTCACCAGTGATGAGGGCGAGGTCAGTTATTGGTCGTTCACGCATGACATTACGGAACGCCTGCGCTACGAGTCGCAGATCAAACGGCTGAACCGGATCATGGACACCACGATGAAGAATCTCCCGGCAGGCATCGTTGTGAAAGATATCAATAACGACTTCCGCTACGTATACCGCAACCGGGAAGCGTATACTCAGGAAGCATATAACCGGAAAACACCTGATCAGGAAGCATCCAGTCAAGGATCATGCAGCCGGGAAATATTCAATCAGGAAGCACCCGATCAGGAAGTCAGCACGGAAAATGCCATCGGTAAAAACGATTTCGATTATTATCCGCCGGAACTGGCCGAACAGAAACGGAAAGAGGACATGGAAATTGCAGCCACCGGAACAGGCAAACACTGGATATTGGAAGGCAAAGACGAAAACGGCAACCTCCTCATTCTGGACAAACAGAAGATAAAGGTAGACAGCAAAGACTTCTCACCGGTCATCATCAGCATCGAATGGGACATCACCCAACTGGAACTGATGAAACGCGAACTGCAGGCCTCCAAAGAGAAAGCAGAAACATCGGACAAGCAGAAATCGGCTTTCCTTGCCAACATGAGCCATGAGATACGTACTCCGTTGAATGCCATCGTAGGTTTCTCCCGCATCATCGCCGAAAGCGAAGATGCCGACGAGAGGAAAGCATACTACGAAATCGTAGACGCCAACAACGAACGGTTACTGCAACTCATCAACGAGATACTCGACCTGTCGAAAATCGAATCGGGCATCGTGGAGTTCTCCTCCGGCCCCGTGAAGCTGCACAAGCTCTGCAAAGAGATATACGATGCACACATATTCCGTACACCGGACGGAGTGGAACTGATCTATGAACCATCGGACGAGATACTTGTTATCGATTCGGACAAGAACCGCATCTTCCAGGTGATTTCCAACCTGATAGGAAACGCCTTTAAATTCACCAAAGAAGGGAGCATCAGCTACGGATACCGGCGGGAGGGCGAACGGATCGTTTTCCATGTGACGGACACCGGCACGGGCATTGCCCCCGACAAGGTGGGAAAGGTCTTCGAACGTTTCATGAAGCTGAACAGCACCGCACAAGGCACGGGGTTGGGGCTTTCCATCTGCAAAACGATCATCGAACGGCTGGGTGGCGGGATCTCCGTAACCTCGGAGCCGGGCAAGGGAAGCACATTCAGCTTTTGGCTACCGGCAAAGGAGGTAGAGAATCCGGAAGATACCTGTCCGGAGCTATTTGCCGATGCCCCGCCCGCAAACCCGGAAAACGGCAATCCGGGAGGTGCCAATTCGGGAGGTGTCAAGCCTACCCTCCTCATCGCCGAGGATACAGACAGCAATTACGAACTGCTGCATGCCATTCTCGGAAAGATGTATAACTTGGTACGTGCCCGGGATGGCATGGAAGCCGTTACCTTATTCGATGAAATCAAACCGGATCTGATTCTGATGGATATCAAAATGCCGAATCTGAATGGCCTGGAAGCTACAAAAATCATCCGCGAACTTTCTCCAAAAGTGCCTATCATCATGCAGAGTGCATTCGCCTACGAATACGACCGGAATGCCGCCAAGGATG
>OGGZ01001704.1_pt1 | contig 17463 bp, 15 predicted proteins | sample 1571371 | NCBI WGS metagenome assembly OGGZ01 (sample SAMEA2582025, study PRJEB24529) | metagenome | biome: Human gut stool | place: China | collected 2011
GCCACGGCTGGCTGCTGATGAACGGCGGCAAGATGTCCAAGTCTGTGGGCAACGTTGTGGACCCCGTGGTCCTATGCGACCGCTACGGCGTGGACTCCATCCGCTACTTCCTGCTGCGTGAGATCCCCTTTGGCAACGACGGCATGTTCACCAACGAGGCCCTGATCAACCGCATCAACAGCGACCTGGCCAACGACCTGGGCAACCTGCTCAGCCGCACCGTTGCCATGTGCGAGAAGTACTTCGGCGGCACGGTCCACAAGGCCGCTGGCACCGAGGCCATCGACACGGAGCTGGAGACCATGGTCAATGAGCTGCTGGGCAAGGTCACTGCCGATATGGACAACCTGACCATCCCCCAGGCCCTGATGGAGATCTTTGCCGTGATCCAGCGCGCCAACAAGTATATCGACGAGACCGCTCCCTGGGCTCTGGCCAAGGATGAGGCCAACAAGGCCCGTCTGGAGAGCGTGCTCTACCACCTGTGCGAGGCACTGCGTGTGGCAGGCATCCTGCTGAACGCTTACCTGCCCTCCACCGCTCCCAAGATGATGGATCAGCTGGGCCTGTCCACTGCCGACATCGACCTGAGCAAGGCTGCTTACGGCGTGCAGGAGACCTACACCGTCCACAAGGGCGATGCCCTGTTCCCCCGCATTGACGTGGCCAAGGAGATCGCCCACCTGAAGGAAGAGGACGAAAAGCGCAAGGCCGCTGCCGAAGCTGCCAACAAGGCCAAGGCCGAAGCCGAAAAGGCTGCTGCCGCCCCCGCCGCTGAGGAGAGCACCGTTGATTTTACCCACGAGGAAGAGATCGACTTTGACACCTTCTGCAAGGTGGAGCTGCGCGTGGCCGAGGTGCGCGCCTGCGAGAACCTGAAAGAGAGCAAGAAGCTGCTCCACCTGACCGTGTTTGATGGCGAGCGTGAGCGCTGCATCCTGTCCGGCATTGCCAAGTGGTTCAAGCCGGAGGATTTGATCGGCAAGAAGATCGGCATCGTCTGCAATCTGGCCCCCCGCCCCATGCTGAAGGGCAAGTATGTCAGCGAGGGCATGATCTTTGCTGCCGACACCGCTGACGGCGGCTGCTCCATCGCCTTCTACGGCGACAACACCCCCGTTGGCAGCCGCATCCACTGAGCCATGGAGACACAGCTGAGCCGCGCCGAAAAGCTGGACCGGCTTTTCGGCACACCGGCCTTTGCCGTTATCATTGCCATTTTCTGCAACGCCATGTGGGGTTCGGCTTTCCCTTTCATCAAGCTGGGCTACCGGCTTTTTGCCATCGACACCGCTGACACGGCCTCCATTCTCTGCTTTGCAGGGGTGCGGTTCATGCTGGGCAGTGTGCTGGTACTGGGCGGCAGCCTGCTGCTGGAGGGCAGGCTGCCCGCCATGCCCAAAGGGAAGATCCTGGCCGAATGCTGTGCATTGGGCCTGTGGCAGACCACAGCGCAGTATGCCTTTTTCTACAGCGCTGTTGCCCTGCTCACCGGTGCCTTTGGGGGCATCCTGAACAGCACCCAGAGCTTTCTGGGGGTCATCTTCGCCCATTTCCTTTACGGCAGGGCTGACCGCATGACCCCGGCCAAAGCGCTGGGCTGCGGCATCGGCTTTGCGGGCGTTCTCATCGCCACGTTGGGCAACCACGGCGGCGGCAGCGCCCGGGGCGTAGCCTACATGCTCATTGCCACCGTCCTCTTTACGCTGGCAGGCCCCTGGAACAAATCCGTCACCCGCCGGGCAGACAGCTTTGCCGTCTGCTTCGTGAACCTGTTCGTGGGCGGGGCGGCCCTGTTCCTGCTGGGCGCTGTTCTGGGCGGACGGCTGGAACACTGGTCTGTGCTCAGCGTGCTGGACCTGCTGGCGCTGGCTTTCATCTGCGGCGCGGGCTACATCGTCTGGGCCCTGCTGATGAAGAACAACCCCGTCAGCCGGATCGCCATCTTCGGGTTCGTGAACCCGGTGGTGAATGTCCTGCTCAGCGCCCTCATCAATGGGGAGCCGCTGTTCCGGTGGCAGTATCTGGGGGCGCTGGTGCTGGTCTGCATCGGCATCTGGCTGGTAAACAAGGCCCCCGCCAAAAAGGAGCGTGCCCGGTAATATGGAATACCCCATCTTTGACACCCACGCCCATTACAGCGCCCGCGCCTTTGACGCGGACCGCTTTGCCCTGCTGGACAGCCTGCCCGGCAAAGGGGTGGTGGGCGTGTGCGAGCAGGCCACCCATTCGGGCGATGCGCCCAAGGTGCTGGAGCTGGCCCACAAATATCCCTGGGTGTACGCCGCCGTCGGCATCCATCCGGAGAGCCTGCTGGCCCCGGAGGATTGCGGTGAGGAAGGCCCCGCCCCTACTGTCTCGGTATACGGCGGCGACTGGGCCGCAGAGATGCGCGCCCTTGCCCCCTATTACGAGGACCCCAAGGTGGTGGCCGTTGGGGAGTGCGGACTGGATTACCACTGGCCTGTGCCCAAGGATGCCCAGCTGGCGCTGTTTGAGACCGAGATCCGGCTGGCGCTGGAACTGGACAAGCCCATCATCGTGCACGACCGCAGCGCCCACGCCGATGTCTACGCCCTGCTGAAAAAGTACCGGCCCAAGGGCATCGTCCACTGCTATTCCGGCAGCGCCGATGACGCGCTCTGGCTGGCAGAGCAGGGACTCTACATCGGCTTTGGCGGAGCCTGCACCTTCAAGGGTGCCAAGCGGGCCGCCAAGGCCATTGCCGCCCTGCCGCTGGAACGCATCGTCCTGGAAACCGACTGCCCCTATATGGCCCCGGAACCTGTCCGCGGCACCCGCTGCGACAGCTCCCTCATCCGCTATGTAGGCGAGTATATCGCCAGCATCAAGGGTGAGGAACCGGAGCAGGTGTTCCGGCAGACGGCAGAGAACGCCTGTCAGGTGTATGACCTCTCTGTCTGAAACCGTCAGCAGCCGTGCACAGAGAGCAGGGCCTATCCGTTATCTACAAAAGCATTATGCTTCTGTATAAATCAAGTAACAAACTACAAATAGTCAATCAAGGAGATATCACTTATGAAAGCTCGTATTCCGCAGCACCGTGAATTCATCATCAACTTCCCCGACACTGTTGACAACGCCAAGGCCAACGAGGGCTGGGCAAAGCTGCAGCAGATCGTGGAGGACTACAAGAAGGACCACAACGGTGCTTCCGTCTACGCACCCAGCTTCATCGAGGACTGCGAGCCTGCCGTCAAGAAACTGCAGGAAGAGTACGGTTTCGAGTACACCGTTGAGTATGTGAAGTAAGTTCTGGTTTTCAGTATATTGCATTAAAAAGAGCAGAGCGTCTGGCCAGTTGGCTGGAGCGCTCTGCTCTTTGTTTTATTCCAGGTACTGCGGCAAATTCCATGAGCCGCGCAGTACACGGTGGATCTCCACCACCTTGACGTTCTCATTGACATGGTAAAACACCAGATACTGGTCTGCCACCAGCTTGCGGTAGGTCGGGTCAAGGGCATAGACTTCACACATCCGTGGGGTATCCCCCAGCTTTGTGATCTTTTCCCGCATTTCTTTCAGCACACGGCGGGCCGTTTGGGGGTAGAAGCCGGACAAATACCGGGCAATGTCATTCAAGTCCTGTACAGCAAGGGGCAGGTATTTGATCTTATACGTCATACTGTTCGTGGAGCGTCTCCCATACGCTTTCATGCTCTGTCCACTGCGTGTTGAGGTCTGCCGCCTGCTGTTTTGCCTTGGCAAGCTCCTCGGCAACATACCGCTGGTGCATGAACTCCTCATACTTGGCGTAGTCCTCAATGTTGATGAGGACGGATTCCCCACGACCATGATTTGTGATAATAACATGATTGTGGTCTTTCAACATCTCTGAAATTTCAGCGTAGTGGTTGCGCAGATCACGGGATGGGCGAACAAATGTCTGCATCATAAGTGACACCTCCTGTCAAAAGCATTGTATCACATTATGACTACATATACAAGGATAATTACAATCGTTTTATTTCAGCTCCATATTGATGGACTTTTCCGTAAAGCCGTAGTTCCGGTACATCTCATACGCCATTTTATTTTTAGCGTTCACCTGCAGTTCAATGGTGTCGCATCCCTTTTCTGCTTTGAGCTGCTTCACCTTATCAAAGAACTGGTGTCCGACTCCCTTGCCCCTGTACGCTTCCTCCACCGCCATGGTACTGACGAACAAAACATCCTTTGTTACCTGCGCCGGGCCTTCCACATGCCGCTTGAACACTTCCAGAACACCAACAACGATGCCGTCTGTCTCAGCAACATACCAGTTGTCCCCTTTCAGGAGTTCGCCAAACAGTTCCTTTGTGATCAATGGGCTGGCCGGTTTGTAGACATCCGGCCGCCACTCGACATGCATCTGCTGCACCTGATCCATAATAGCAGAAAATCGGTCATAATCCTGCATTTGCGGGGTACGGATCGTTATTTTCATCTCGTTTTCTCCTTGTTGTATCAAAAATACCCTGTCTGACACGGTTTCGGGTCCAGACAGGGCATTTTGAGTTTCTTTTCAGTTGCCCGCTTCCACCTTGCTCAGCAGGATGCGGTCATTGTCCAGGGCCTTACCGGCGTTCTCGCGGAATTTTTCCAGCAGATCGTCCACGGTCATCTTACTGCGCTCCTCGCCCTTGACATCGAACACGATGCGGCCGCCGTCCATCATCAGGGTGCGGTTGCCCAGTTCGAGGGCCTGATGCATGTTGTGGGTGACCATCAGGCAGGTGATCTTTTTCTCGGCCACGATGCTCTTGGTCAGCTCCAGCACCTTCTCCGCCGTGGCAGGGTCCAGGGCTGCGGTGTGCTCGTCCAGCAGCAGGAGCTTGGGGGTAACGAGGGTGGCCATGAGCAGGGTCAGCGCCTGCCGCTGGCCGCCGGAAAGCAGGCCCACCGGCTGCTTCATCCGGTCCTCAAGGCCCATATTCAGCAGGGCAAGTTTTTCCCGGAACAGCTCCTTATCCTTGCGGGAGATGCGGGAGAAGATGGCGTGGGGGGCGGTTCCTGCCCGGAGATAGGCCAGCGCAAGGTTTTCCTCAATGGTCATATTGGGGGCCGTGCCCTTGAGAGGGTCCTGGAACAGGTGGCCGATGACCTTGCTGCGCTCATACTCGGGCGCAAAGGTAATGTCCTGCCCGCCCAGCACGATGCTGCCCTCGTCGGCAATGAAACCGCCGGTGATGGCGTTGAACATGGTGGATTTGCCCGCGCCGTTGGAGCCCACGATGGTGGCAAAGTCGCCTGCCTCCATGTGCAGGCTCACACCGTTCAGGGCCACTTTTTCGTTGACGGTGCCGGGGTTAAAGGTCTTGTGCAGATTGTTCAGTTCCAGCATTTCCATCTCAGTGCACCTCCTTCCGGGCATTGTGCTTGCGCTGCTCAAAGGCGAACTTTGCCCGGATGGCGGGCATCGAGATGGCCACAGCCACGATGAGGGCGCTCACCAGTTTCATGGCAGCGGCGGGCACATTGAAGCGCAGGGCTACGGCCACGATAAAGCGATACAGGCAGCTGCCAAACACCACGCCCAGCACCCGGCGCACCATGGTGCGCTTGCCCACCAGCGTTTCGCCGATGATAAGGGAAGCCAGCGCGATGGTCACCATGCCGGTGCCCACGTTGATGTCGCTGCTCTTCTGGTACTGGGCCAGCAGGCCGCCGGAAAGGGCGGTCAGCGCGCCCGAGATGCACAGGCCCACCGTGATGGTGAAGGCCGGGTTGATGCTGGAGGCCCGCACCATGGCAGCGTTGTCGCCGGTGGCGCGGATGGAAAGGCCCAGCCGGGTGCCCAGGAAACCCACCATGGCGGCACAGGCGAATACAATGACCGCCGCCGCGATGAGCAGCTTATACCAGCCGCCCGTAAAGGCCAGCGCGGATTTTGCCAGCGAGAACACTGTATCGGTCTTGACCAGGGACATCGTGGACGAAAAGCCCATGACCGCCAGATTGATGGTGTACAGGCCGGTGTTCACGATGATGCCTGCCATGATGCTCTCAACGCCCAGACGTGTCTGCAAAAAGGCAGTGACAAAACCCGAACACACACCCGCCGCCATGGCCGCAAACAGGGCCAGGATGGGGTGGCCTGTCAGCGCCACCTGGCAGGCCACGGCACAGCCAAGGGTGAAGCAGCCATCGGTGGACAGGTCGGCAATGTTCAGGATCGAATAGCTCAGAAACAGCGCCAGCGCCACCAGACCGTAAATGCAGCCCAGCTCCAGCGCCGTCTGGATCACGTTGAGCGAAAAGATACTCGCCAGCATGGTTGATGTACTCCTTTTTAGAAATTCTCCTGCGTGGTCACTACCACAATTTCGGTGCAATAGGGCTTGAAGGCTTCCTTAACGGTGTCGAGGTCAAGGCCCAGTGCCTCACAGCTCTCGGTGTTGATGGTAACGATGCCGTTGTCGAAGGTCTGGTAGGGCAGGTCTGCGGGGGTCTTGCCGCCGCAGAGCAGCTCCACCACCATATCGGCGGTGGCCTCGCCCAGCTGGACGTAGTCCACGCCGTAGCCCACAAAGGCACCGTTCAAAGCAAAGCTGTCCGCGCCGGTGAAGTGCTGGATCCCTGCCTCCAGGAAGGTCTCATAGATGGACAGCTCCGCGGTCATCACGGTGTTGTCGGTGGGGGTGAACACTGCCTTGACACCAGCGGCCACAAGGGCTTCGGCAGCCATCTGCACCTCGGCGGTGGTTGTACCGTTCTTTTCAATGTACTTGATGCCCTTGCTGTCGCAGAACGCCTTGGCATCGGCGATGGCCTGGGTGGAAGCATCCTGGCTCAGGTCGTACAGCAGGCCGATGGTGTCGATGTCGGGGTTGATGGCAGTGATGAGGTTCATAATGGCCTCGGTGTTCAGGGCATCGGAGGTGCCGGTGATGCCCTTCTCCCCGTCAAACCCGGCGGAAACAGGGTCGGTGACGGCAGAGTAGACCACAGGGATGTCGGTATCCTCCACAGCGGCCAGCATGGTGGCGGCAGTGGGGGTGGCCACGGCCACAATGACATCCACCCGGTCGGCCACCAGGTCTGCACCGATCTGGTTCAGGTTGGACTGGTCAGCCTGGGCGTTGGCGTAGTAATCGGCATAGTCGAAGGTCACGCCCTTCTCCGCGCCCACCTTATCCAAGCGGCTCTCAACAGAGGCCACGATCTGGTTCAGGGAAGCATGATCCACATAGTTGACGATGCCCACCTTAAAGGTCTGGCCTGCCTCAGAAGCGGCGGCAGCGGAACCGGCAGCGCTGGAAGCGGTGCTGGATGCTGCGGCAGAAGAGCCGGAGGAGCCGCAGCCGGTCAGGCCCAGTGCGGATACGACAGCGGCTGCGGCGGCAGCCTTCAGGAAGCTGCGGCGGGAGATCATGTTCATGGTTTTCATAGCGGTTGCTCCTTTCCCGGAGCGGGCGGCCCAAAAATAAATAAAACCCGCTCCACCTGCGGAACGGGTAAAATAAAAACGGCCCCGTCCCTGTGTGTTCAACCACAAGGACAGAGTCGAGAAATTCGAATCTGCGGTGCCACCTTGCTTGCTCTGCTCGTCTTCCCACCATGGAAAACTGCAGGAGCCCCTCAACGGAGAGCCAACACTCCCCTGCCCTGTAACGGAGGCTTCCGTCCCAAGCTACTAAAGGCACTGCCCTGTTCGCCCGGCCCTCGGCGGCCCACGAACTCTGCCCCGCTCTCTGCCCGTTTTCACCATTCGGGCTCACTGTAAGTGCGCTTGCAGGTTCTCTTCCGCCTCATCGGTTTGTTGATTGCATTATACGCTTTATTTTCATAAAGTCAAGAGGGAATTTTTCATTTTTTCGGCCGCAAAGATGAAATGCTTCTTGGATGCCCCGCAGCAGCCTTCCTGCCCAAATCTCCCCGGTGCGGCCCGGGCAGCTCTGCCGGGGCAAAAGAAGCCTTCTTCCAGCCATAGGTCATACTTTCTCTCCGCTCCGGGACGCATTTCCACTTTCAGTATCCCCGTTGCTGCGCACAAAGTTCGCAGTTTCTGCCACGGATTCCACACTATTTTTATCCTTTTCCCAAGTTTTGCCCTAAATTCTCTTCAAAGGGCTTGACAGAAAAATGTTTTTTGCGATAAACTAATCCTATGAAATATTTTCGTTGTATCCAACGATGTCAAACATGCAACTCGGAGAGGACACTACCACCATGTCGATGACCCTGAATCCCGTCAACGAAGCCGCTTTTCAGAAAGCTGTACAGTCTCTGGAGACCCTGAACCGGGCCGCCGTGTTCCATCCCACCGGCACCGGCAAAAGCTGTATTGCCTGGAAGGTGGTGGAGGCTCACCCCCAGACCACCTTTTTCTGGCTGGTGGCCGGTGCACAGCGTCTGGCCCTGCGGCAGGCAGAGCTGACACGCTACAACGGCGGCACCCTGCCCGGCAATGTCCGCTTCTGTGATTGCGAAAAGCTGGCCGCTGCCACCCCGGAGCAGTGGGTGCGGCTGGGGGAGCAGAAACCCGGCTGCGTCGTGCTGGACTGCTACCATGAGTTGAGCGCCGTGTGCTGGGCACAGTCGGTGCAGAAGCTGCTGCGGATGTGCCCCCAGGCAAAGGTGCTGGGGCTGGGTGTGCCCAACGGTGCCCCCGTCTGCGCCGCCGCGCAGGAGCTGTTTGCCGACTGCATCGTCTCCCACATGACTGTGGCCGAGGCCATGGCTGCCGGGACCATGCCGGTGCCCTCGGCCTATGCAGCCCTGCTCTGGCCGCAGGAGGAGGAGCTGGCCACCCTGCGCGCCCGGATCAAAAACCTGTGTATGCCCAAGGGCGACACCTCCCTGCGCGTTCAATATGAAGAGCTGAGCTGGTCTCTGCGTCAGGTGGAGAACCTGACCGTTCTGCTGCCCCGCCTGCTCAGCGATACCAGCGGCCATTATCTGGTCCTGTTTGAATCCGCCGCCTATCAGGAAAAGCTGGGCACGGAGCTGGAACAGCTGCTGCGCACTGTGGACCCTGCCGTCCGCTTTTACGCTGCAGATCACGCCTGCTTTGCGGATTCTGCTGCCGTGGAGACCTTCCTCTCCGATACAGCCCCCGGCCCCAAGGTCCTGCTCTGCGTCAACGCGCCGGGAGTCCAGCAGCCGCTGGAGGGGCTGGCCGGGGTCATTCTGGTGCGCCAATCCAGCCTGATGTCCACCTTCAAGCAGATGCTCTGCCGCGCGCTGGTGGCTGCAGGCAGCCGCAGCGTGCCGGTGTTTGACCTTGTGGCACAGTTCGAGGGGCTGGGCAACGGCCGCACCCTCCAGCGTGACTGCACCGAGGCCATGACCAAGGCCGGCAGCAAAACGCCGGGCTTCCGGCAGGAGCGCCCCATGCAGCAGACCTACCGCCTGTATGGCAAACTGCGCCGGGAGATGGAGGCCCGCTGGGAGGTGCTGTGTCAAGCTGCCGCCGATGCCGCCGCCAAAGAGGGCACCTTGGAGCTGCCCCGGAGCTATACCATCCACAGCGGCGTGCCTGTGGGCAAGTGGCTCGAGCTCCAGCGGCAGGTACAGGCAGGGCAGCGCCCGGGCCGCCTGACAGCGGAACAGGCCGCCAAGCTGGAAAAGCTGGGCATCCGCTGGAACCACCGGCTGGAAGCTGCCTGGGAAAAGGGCTTTGCCTCCGCACAGAAATACCGCACCGAGCACGGTGACCTTCTGGTGCCGGTGCGCTACCGCGATAAAAATGATTTTGCACTGGGCGAATGGATCGTCTACAACCGCCAGCGCTATCTGGGCGGCAACCTGACCCAGAACCGCATCGAGCGGCTGGAAGCCATCGGCATGGTGTGGAGCACCTCCAACGACCTGTGGGAGCAGAACTATGCCGCCGCCACCCAGTATTATCTGGAACACGGCGATCTGGAAGTGCCCATCAAGTACGAAACGCCCTCCGGCTTCGGTCTGGGGGTCTGGCTGGGAGCCCAGCGCGCCGCTCACAAGGCAGGCGAGCTGCCACAGGAACAGGTGGAGCGGCTGGACGCTCTGGGCATGGACTGGACCAACCGCAACGACCGCAAGTGGATGTCCCTGTACGATGTTGCCGCCGCCTACTACCATGAGCACGGCAACCTGAACGTCCCCTCGGAGTATGTCACGCCGGACGGAGTGCTGCTGGGCAAGTGGGTGGCGCGCCAGCGCTATGCCTACCTGAATCCGGATCGCTCCAGCGCCCGGGTCACTCCTGAGCGCAAGGCCCTGCTGGACAAGCTGGGCATGGTGTGGGAAAAGTACGACCCCTGGCAGGAGCGCTATGATCTGGCTCTGGCCTACAAGACAGAGCACGGCGATCTGGAGATTCCCTCTGTCTACAAGACCGCCGACGGCGTTTGGCTGGGCAGCTGGGTCAGCCGCCAGCGGCAGGCCCTGAACTCCGGCAGCAGTGCCCTGAGCAGTGAGCGCCGCAAGCTGCTGCGCACCCTGTTCAAGGGCGAGCGCCGCCCCAGTGATCCCGCCGCTGACCACGGCACCGTGCGCGAGGCCAACTGGGAGCGGAACTTCCGCAGTGCCGCCCGCTATGCCCGCAAGTACAAACACCTGCTGGTCCCCGCCAGCTATGTGGACAGCGATGGTGTCCGGCTGGGCGTGTGGATCTCCAACCTGCGTGCAGCCCGCAAGAACCGCCCGAATTCCTATCAGGTCACGCCCGCCCACATCAAAAAGCTGAACAGCATCGGCATGGTGTGGGATGCCCGGGATGCCAAGTGGGGAACCGCCTATCAGCAGGCCAAAGCCTACTACAAGGCCCACGGCAACCTCTACGCCGCCGCCAACTACAAATCCGACGAAACCGGCTTCTGCCTGGGCGACTGGCTCCGCCGGATGCGGGAGTGGGATACCGCCCACGACCCCAAGCTCACCCCTGAGCGCCGCGCAATGCTGGATAAGATCGGGATGGAGTGGAGCGAATAAGAGAAAAAAGCCACCGGTTTTTGCCGGTGGCTTTTCTGATACAGATTACAGCTGATCCAGCTCCTGCTGCAGCTGGGCCAGCGCATTGCGGATGGGCAGATGCTGGGGGCAGGCCGCCTCACACTTGCCGCAGCGGACGCAGTGGCTGGCCTTTTCGGCATCGGGGAAGCGGGCTTCCCACTGGTGCTTGATGGCCTCGGGCTGGCCGAACATCCCCAGCTTGTTCCAGATGCTGAAGTTGTCCGGGATGTCCACCCCCATGGGGCAGGGCATACAGTACCGGCAGCCGGTGCAGCCGATCTTGATGCGGCTGTGCAGGAAGGCGGCGGTCTGCTCCACCGCGGCGGTCTCGGCAGCGGTCAGCGGCTCAAAGCGGGCAAAGGTGGCCAGGTTATCCGTGAGCTGATCCTCGACGCTCATGCCCGAGAGGATCACATGGACGTTCCGGTGGCTGCCCACCCAGCGCAGGGCCCAGGAGGCATCCGAGGCCTCGGGCCGCAGGGCCCTGAGGGGTGCTTCGGCCTCCGGGGGCAGGTTTGCCAGCGTACCGCCCTTGATGGGCTCCATGATGATGAGGGGGATGTTCAGCTCCTCGGTCAACTGATAGCCGCGGTCACCCGAGATCTCCTCGGCACGGTCATCGGTGTCCAGATAGTTATACTGCAGCTGGCAGAAATCCCAGGGCTGATCCCGCAGGATGTGCTCAAGGCCCGCCGCGTTGTCGTGGCAGGAGAAGCCGAAGCTGCGGATGCGGCCCAGCTTTTTCTGCTCCCACAGCCAGTCCACGATGCCCATTTCCTTGGCCCGGTCGTACCGGGCGGCGTGCAGGGAGTGCAGCAGGTAGAAGTCGATGTATTCCACGCCCAGCCGCCGGAGCTGCTCTTCAAAGATATGCTGGGCCTCCTCCAGGCTCCCGCACTGCCACAGCGGCATCTTGGTGGCCAGATAAAAGCTCTCCCGGGGCCACTTTGCAATGACCCTGCCCACAAAGGGCTCGCTCTGGCCGCCGTGGTAGGGGTAGGCGGTGTCAAAATAGTTCACGCCCGCATCCCGCGCGGCGTTCAGCAGCGCTTCGGCCCGGGGCTCGTCAATGGCTCCCTCCGGTGTGGTGGGGAACCGCATACAGCCATAGCCCAGCAGGGAGGTGCGGATGCTCTCCCCTGCGCCGTTCTGCTTTTTCCATGCTCTGTATTCCATCTCTTTTGTGCAGCTGGCTGCCGTGTTCCAGCCGCTCCTCCTTTTGTCCCCCAGTATACCGGAAAAATCCCGCGCTGACAAGAAAGATGTTCCGCTTCTTGTTCTGCCGCCGGAAATATGGTATACTTATAATCCAAATTTTATCATGTTATCAACTAAATCAGATAGCGCTAAGGAGTATCATGGAACCTTTCAACACCCCTTTGAAGATCAGGGAGATCTCCCTACCCCACCGGGCAGTGTTCGGCCCCATGGCGGGCTTTACCGATGCCCCGGCCCGGCGGCTGATGGCCCAGCACGGAGCCGGTTTTACCGTCAGTGAGATGGTGTCCAGCCGGGCGCTGGTATACGGCGACCACAAAACCGTCAGCCTGCTCAAGGCCGAACCCAACGGTGCCCCCTACGGCGTGCAGATCTTTGGCGAAGTGCCCGAGATCATGGGCCAGGCCGCTGCCGCCGTGGAACAGTACGCGTTCGATTTTCTGGACATCAACATGGGCTGTCCTGCCCCCAAGATCGTCTCGGGCGGGGCGGGCAGCAAGCTGATGCTTGACCCCGACCGCTGCGGCCGCATTGTGGAGGAAGTGGTCAAAAACACCTCCCGCCCCGTCACCGTGAAGATGCGCAAGGGCTGGGACGCGGAGCACGTCACGGCCGTGGAGTGCGCCAAAGCCTGTGAGCAGGCGGGCGCGGTGCTCATCGCCGTCCACGCCCGCACCCGGGAACAGATGTACACCCCGGGCATCGACCCGTCCATCATTGCGGCGGTGAAGGATGCCGTCCATGTTCCCGTGCTGGGCAATGGCGATATCCGCACCGCCGAGGATGCTGTGCGGATGGTGGAGGAGACCGGCTGCGACGGCGTGATGATCGCCCGGGCCGCTCTGGGCGACCCCTGGCTCTTTGAGCGGGTGAACGCCGCGCTGGAGGGCCTGCCCGCCCCCAAGGAGCCGAACCTGCAGGCCCGGATGAACGCCCTGCGCCGGCAGGTGGAGGAGATGGTGGAGCAGAAGGGCGAGTTCGTTGCCATGCCCCAGGCCCGGGCCCAGACCATGCACTATATGAAGGGCCTGAAGGGGGCCGCCAGCCTGCGGCGCTACTGCTGTGAGCTGAGCCGCCTTTCTGACCTCGACACCCTCATCGACGCGGTGTTCGAGCAGCAGCGCAGGGCCGCGCAGGACCCCGATGACACCCGCGAGGTGCCGTTCCCGTAAGCGGGAAATTTCCGATACTGAAAAGAGGACTGACGCATGACTGCATTTCATTCTTCGCCCCGGATGCTGGGACAGAAGCAGGATAAGTTCTGGCTCACCGTGGGGCTCTGCGCCCTGACAGCCGCCCTCATCTTCCTGCCGTTCTATCTGCTGGACGGCGGCTTTTTCCACTATGCAGGCGATTTCAACAGCCAGCAGATCAGCTTTTACCGCTACATGAACGGCTTTCTCAAGGGGGCAGGCTACCCCGCCGGATACGAAGGCGTGAAGAATACCTTTTCCTGGGCAACTGACCTGGGCAGCGGAACCATGAACGCCTATTCGTTCTACCTGTACGGCTCCCCCTTCTTCTGGTTTTCCCTGCTCTTCCCGCAGAACTGGCTCCCCTACCTCATGGTGCCGCTGCTGGTGCTCAAGTTCGCGGTGGCGGGCGGCGGCGCGTATCTGTATCTGCGCCGCTACGTCAAAGACCCGAACTTTGCGGTGCTGGGTGCGGCCCTCTACGCCTTTTCGGGCTGGGGGCTGTACAACATCTTCTTCAACCACTTCATTGATGTGCTGGCCCTCTTCCCCTGGATGCTCTGGGCACTGGATGAGACCATTTACGAGCACCGCCATGGATGGTTCGCCTTCTGGGTGGCGGTGAACCTGCTCAACAACTACTTTTTCTTTGTGGGGCAGGTGCTCTTCCTTGTCATCTACTTCGTCTGCAAGCTCTCCGCCGGGGAATTCCGGCTCACGCCCCGCCTCTTCGGTCAGCTGGCCTTTGAGAGCCTGCTGGGCGTGGCACTGGGCTTTGTGGTGCTCTGGCCCACTGTCCTCAGCGTGCTGCAGAACCCGCGCACCATCGATCTTTCCTCCGGCTGGGGCTTTCTGACCTATTCCAAGCCCCAGCAGTATCTGGCCATCCTGCTGAGCTGGGTGCTGCCCCCGGATTCCCCCTATATGACCTCCATCTGGTCTGAGGGCATCATCAAATGGACCAGCATGACAGCCTATCTGCCCCTGTGCAGTCTGGCCGGTGTGGTGGCCTACTGGCGTGCCCGGCAGGGCGACAGCAAAAAGCGGATCATTGCCGTCTGCATGGTATTTGCGCTGGTGCCCATCCTGAACAGCGCGTTCTATGCCCTCAATTCCAGCTACTATGCCCGGTGGTTCTACATGCCGGTGCTCATCCTTGCGGCCATGACGGTGAGCGCGTGGGAGGACCCCAGCCTCGACCTCGCCCGCCCCGCCCGGAGCATTGCCTTTGTGATGATCGCCACGCTGGCCTTTGCACTGGTGCCCGTGCAGGATGCCGCCACCAAGGAGTGGAGCCTGGGCGTGCTGCAGAATCCGGGCCAGTACTGCGCAGTGCTTGCCTTTGGTCTGGGCGGGCTGGCCGTCTACCATTGCATCTGCAGGCGCTGGCAGCAGCGCAGGGTCTTTGCCCGCCGCCTGCTGGCCGGCGTGCTGGCATTCAGCTGCCTGTTCGGCATCGTCCACATCGGCATTGGCAAGTTCGGCCAGTGGAACACCGACAGTGACCTTGTGGAGCAGTATATCAACGCGCTGGCCCTGAAGGAGGATCTGCCCGAGGGGGACTGGCGCATTGACACCTACAAGACCCACGACAATCTGGGCCTGTGGCTGGACAAGAGCTGCCTGCAGTATTTCGGCAGCACCGCCGCTCCCAGCATCCTCAGCTTCTACCCGGCACTGGGGGTCAAGCGGGATGTGCGCAGTCAGCCCGAACTCTCCAATTATGCTCTGCGCGGCCTGCTCAGCGTCAGATACCTGCTGACCACGCTCGCGCATCAGGAACAGTTCCACGCTGAGGCCGATGAGGGCTGGACGTATTACGACACCCTGGACGGCTATGTTCTCTACGAGAACCAGAACTACGTTCCCATGGGCTTCACCTACGATTACTATCTCACCGAGACCCAGTACGAGGACACCGTGACCCCCACCCGCTCCAACCTGCTCATGCGGGCACTGGTGCTCACTGAGGAGGATGCGGTGGCCTACGGGCAGTACCTCACGCCCCTGCCCACGGCAGAGCTCAACGACCTGACCTACACCCGCTACACTCAGGACTGCGCCGACCGCCGGGCCTCTGCCTGCACCACCTTTGAGATGAACAGTGCAGGCTTCCACGCCAAGGCCACGCTGGACAGGACCAACCTGATGTTCTTCTCCGTGCCCTACGATGACGGCTTCACGGCCTATGTGGACGGGCAGGAGACCGAGATCCTGCGGGTGGACGAGGGCCTGATGGCCGTCCTCTGCCCCGCCGGAACGGTCACCATCGACTTTGTCTATCAGCCGGACGGCATCCGCCTGAGCCGGACTGTCACCCTTGCCGCCCTGCCCGTGTTCCTGCTCTACGCCGGGTACTTTGCCTGGGACGAAAAGAAAAAACGGAAGCATTAAAAAAGCCGCCGCTCCAAGAAGCGACAGCTCAAAGAAAAGCTCAAATGAAAGAAGGTATCCTATGGGCCCCTGGTATTACGAGGTCGTCAGCTTTGACGGCGATTATGTCAACCTGCGCCGCACCGACATTGAAAGCGACGAGCTGAATCCCGTTGCGCTGGCCCTGCTGCCGCCCGAGATCGAGGTGGGCAGCAAGGTCAAGTGCGAATATTTTCAGTATGAGGTGATCGGCTGAGCCTCTCCGTCATCCCTGCGGGATGCCACCTCTTCTATTAGGGAAGCTGGTGCGAAGCGCCTGAGAGGTTCGCCAGCACCGCTGCCAGCAGCATTCCGATGGGCGCGCTGATCCAGCTGGACATCCAGAAGCCTGCAAAACCAATGCGGGGTACAAGGATCACACAGGCCAGCAGGTTCAAGGCGATCTGCCCCAGGTTGGAGGCCAGATACAGCCCCATCTTCTGGGCACCGCGCAGGCGGGCCTCGAACAGATGCTTCTGTGCCACAAACAGGTAGGTCACCGACTCAAAGGCCAGCATGGTGCAGCCATAGCTGGCTGCTGCCGGGTCGGTGGTAAAGAGCCGGAGCAGCGGCCCCCGCAGACCGATGCAGACCGCCATCACCCCAAGCGAATACACCAACAAGATCCGCCGCCCTTCCCGCAGGCCCTCTTTTACACGGCCCGGCTGGAGGGCGGCTGTGTTTTGCGCAATAAAGAACACCGTGGACTGCACAAAGCCGAACACCGGCATCATCAACAGGCTGGACAGCTTGCCTGCGCAGGAGAAACCCGCAATGGCTTCCACACCCAGACCGCCCAGCAGCCCCTGTTTGACCGTGGTGATGATGGTGCCGCTGGCCTGCTGAATACTGTTGGGGGCTGACAGCCGGAAAATATCCCTGGCATAGCGCGCCTTGAGCATCCGGAGCGAGAAAGCCGCATCCATCTGGGTGCGGCGCAGAAATGCCACCATGTAGACCGCGCCCGCCACCTGCGCCGCCGCTGTGGCAGCCGCTGCACCGGCTACCCCGAAGGGCCCCACCAGAACAAGGTCAAGCACAATGTTCATCGCACTGGTAGCCACAATGACCTTGAGCGGCGTTTTGGAATCGCCGCATCCCATGACACACTCCTTGCTCAGATCGTAGGGCATCAGAAATGGCAGCCCCATCAGATAGATGCGCCCGTAGAGCACAGCGGTATCCAGGATCTCCGCAGGCGTATTGATCAGCCGCAGCAGCGCAGGCAGGGTCACAAAGCCCACTGCCGTGGTCAACAGGGCGATGACCTCATCCACGAACAGCAGGTTGTACAGCAGCTCTGTCATCTCATGCTTTGTGGCAGTGGGCTTGCCCGCCGCCACCAGCAGACCGCCGCCCAGCTCCATGCCGCCGGAGATGAACAGGAAGATCATCAGCACCGTGGAAGCGTTGGACACTGCCGCCAGCGCATCGGCATCCAGCCGCAGGCCGATGATCATGGTATCGGCCACGGCGTAAAACTGTGTTGCCACCATGCTCAGGATAATAGGCAGCGCGTACCGCAGCAGCGCAGGCCGCACCGCCCCGGTCAGCAGAGAATTTTCTTCGTTCACACAAACAACCTCCTTTTCACAAAAAGAAAACCCGCATGGAACCTGTCGCTCAGGCCCCCTGCGGGTTCTTTTTCAGTTGCGCCAGCAGGAGTCGAACCTACGATGGGGGAGTCAAAGTCCCCTGCCTT
>OGGZ01001716.1_pt1 | contig 17401 bp, 17 predicted proteins | sample 1571371 | NCBI WGS metagenome assembly OGGZ01 (sample SAMEA2582025, study PRJEB24529) | metagenome | biome: Human gut stool | place: China | collected 2011
AACAGTTTGTAAAATTAAAGTTAGGATTTTAACAGGCATGCACGTAAATGCAAATTAGACGAAATAGCAATTGCTATTTCAGACCCGACTTCTATATTGCGGCAACATAAAAGTTTTGATAACAAAACAGATATAAATTTTATAGGCAAATTGATAAACAAATTGCCTTTTTGGGTTATTTGTCCCTATAATGAGGAATTAGATAATAATTCGCATAATGGGTTTATGGATATTAAGGAATTAAAAGCCAAACGTCTTTATACACCTAATAGTTCATACATTACTGCCAACTCTTGCTGTTCTCAACTATTAAATAAAAACAATTATAAAATCAAACCTGTTGATTTTTCCGAAGAAATAGAGAAATGCATTAATGATTCCGAATCCATAGCTCTGACGGGTGACTTAAATTTAATGGCAAGAAAATATATTGAGAACAAAATTTGTATTTACAGCCATATGGCGAATAATAATGATGAAAGCATAGCTACAACTATTATAACCAGCAGATATATATGTAAGCAGTACGAGGACATGCTGGCACTTGTCTTGGAGGCTATTCAGAAAGCCATTTTTATTATATATTCATCACCTGAAATAGCCACAGAAGTATGTTATAAAATCAGTGATGAGATTGATAGTTATCGGATGCCTGACGAAAATATTCAAAAAGAAAAAACAGAAATCATTATATCAATTATTAACAGTGATCATCTATATCCGATGACTACCGATATCTCATTTTCTGATTGGAAAAAAACAGTAAATTATTACCTTTCGCATGGGATAAATATATTTGAATATATGAGGGAGCACAACTCGCCAACCAGACCCAATGAGAATGAAGCATATGTTGCAGGTATATATCAAAAAATGTTCTTCAAAAATCCTGCACACACTGCAGAAAGAAAGATTGTTGAGGATTTTGGAGTAGATTGCAATACTTTTGACAAAGAAATACCATATCATTTGATCAGAAAACTGAAGAATAAGATTTTGTTTTTCATGAAAAAGGATTTTTGGTATATCCTGTGCTTTATTTTATTTGTATGTGTTGTAGGGTATGTGGTATACCAGACTTTTTATAACAATAATCATGATTACATATCGAATGTCGGTTTAATATTTGGTGCATTATCTTTAATATGGGGTATCCTAACTAGTCTGGGGGTATTCCCTAAGTTGAAAAAAACGAGTCGTTATGATGATTGAACTACAAAATGTAGGGTTTGCCTACAATAACAAACATACAGTATTTTCTAATTTAAATCTTTATATTGATAGAGGAGATATTGTATCTATTGTCGGCAATAGCGGTTGCGGAAAAACGACATTGCTGAATCTTATTGCCGGAGTTTTACTACCTTCTAAAGGAGAAATCAAGAAATCGGATAAGAATATAGCCTATTTGATGCAGGATGTCACATTATTGCCTTATAGGACAGCGTGGGAAAACACTTTTCTTGCTTGTGAACTACGGGGAATACCTGTTGACAACATACAGAAGCAGGCTGCCAAAGAAATACTAGACTTATTCAACATAGAAACGGAAGCTCTAAACAAGTTCCCCAAAGAACTCTCCGGAGGAATGAAACAACGGATCGGATTGTTACAAACTCTACTCACCGACGCTTCATTATTTCTGCTTGATGAACCTTTTAACGCCATTGATATTAATGCACTGAACAGTATTAAACTCTATATATGGGAATATCTCATCAAGAGTAATAAAACAATGATCTTTATCACCCATAATATTGATCAGGCATTGCTTTTAAGCGACCGTATTCTAATTATGAGAAGTCCAACTGAGTTATTAGAAATAAAGCCCGCTAAAGAATATTGCTCACTTTCCCCTGACGAAAGAATAGACACAAGCGAATATAAAAAACTTTTTTTTGAAATCGTTGAGAATTTGAAATATGAGAAATAAAATATTACAATGGGTACCATTGACTGTTTTACTGATTGCTTGGGAAGCATATGCTAAATTTCAGTCAGGCTTTTCAACCATGTTTTCTTCCCCTGTGAGAATAATAACATTGTTATATGAGAAAACGGTATCTGGCGACCTGCCATATCATACATTCATAACTGCTTATGAATCATTTGTCGGATTGCTGTTTGGGCTATTCATTGGATGTATTATAGGTTTTATTTTAGTCTATTTTCCAAAATGCTCGAAAATAGCTCATCCTTATATAATAGCACTTAGTTCAATTCCTACTTTCGCATTGGCTCCTCTAATGATTATTTGGTTTGGAACCGGATTGAAAATGAAAATTGTATTGGCATTCCTCTCTACTGTTTTTATTACTGCTTTTCAAACCTATGAAGGAGCAAACAAAATCTCTGAAAGTGACGATACTTTTTTCAAAATCAATCATGCTACCAACAAACAACGCTTTTGGATGCTCTCATTCCCAGCCTCACTGGATTGGGTTATCCAATCACTCAAACTGAATGCCGGCTTCTGTGTTTTGGGAGCATTCATTGGCGAATTTATAGCCTCTGAAGCTGGTTTAGGATATATCATTCTAAAAGCAAGTGGCTTATACGATACCACCTATGTCTTTGCCGCTATTATATGTATTATCTTACTTTCTATGTTTTTTAATTTGTTGGCCGTATTCGTAAACAAATATAAATTGAGGATAATTCGTTTTGCAACAATGAAATATGGTAAATAAATAACTCCTCATAAAACTAAATGTTTTTCAAATGCTTATCTCCTGAAAGGAACGTAAACGCATTTTCCTATGGCTTATATAACTTTGGACGGAAAGGAATATAAAGCGTATAGTTACTATCCGTCGGCTTTCCTCCCGCCAGTGCCGGCGACCATTTCGGCATTCCCTTTACAATACGAAGAGCCTCCTCGGCAAACTCGGAATGAGTAGCTTTCAAAATATGAGGACGCAGAATCACTCCTTCCTTATCAATCGTAAACTCACACAAAGCATATCCCGATATATTCTTGGCTAAAAGATTTGCCGGATAAACCATTTGATCTGCAATATATTCTTCCGGAGTAGTGCCGGACAAATGAGCAAGTTCTTCTATCTGTTTGCCGGAAAGCGACCTCTGCTGAGGCCCCACCTGATAAATTCCGACATACATCGGTTTCTTATAAGCATCCGGTTGCTCCTTAGTGCGCTGTTGCAACTCCTTCAATAAAGCAGCAGCTTCTTCCGCCACCGCCTGTTCCGAAATATCTTCTCCTCTGGATAACATATAAGCCGACTGACAGACCAACACAAGACGATCCATTAAAGAACCTTTTTTCGGGGACCACTTACGTCCCATCTGATTTGCACCTTTCGCATCCGTCGAAGTGAAATAATAAACGACTCCGTCCAAACCTGCCGTAGAACCGTCCAAATCCTGCACCTGACTCGTCACCGTACGAAAAATGGCACCCAAAGACTGATAAAGGGACGAACTGATAACCACCGATCTCGTATCTACCGTCACTGTTCCTTTCTCTGCTTGCCAATAGGTACGCGACAATGTGTTCGAAACCAAACAATAACGCCCACCCTTCTTCTCTACCGACATGGCATACTCGGGCGAGAAAGAAGGAATTGCTACAAAACGAGCATACGGTTGTTGCTGAAAACCTGTGTTCAATAAAGAAAATACATTGCGATAATATTCGCCCAATTCGCCTGTGTAAGTAGTAAAAGGTTTCACCGGCTCCAGATAATCAATCTGTGCCGTAAGACGAAAAGATAAGGTCAAAAGTAGAATAAAGAAAACAATCTTTTTCATAAGTTGCCGGATTTTCAATGCGTATCGGCAACAAAGATACAAATTATTTCGATGGTTCGTGATAAAATTATATCTTTGCACGGTTTTTACTAAGAAACTGAATAACAATACATCAAAAATATGATAGCTAAGATTGAACAACTTCTGAAAGAGGTAGAGGCTTTGCATGCCTCCAATGCCGAAGAACTCGAAGCTCTCCGCATCAAATACCTTAGCAAGAAGGGAGCCATTAATGACTTAATGGCAGATTTTCGTAATGTTGCAGCCGAACAGAAAAAAGAGGTCGGCATGAGACTGAACGAACTCAAGGCCAAAGCACAGGAAAAGATCAATGCACTAAAAGAGCAATTCGAGACTCAAGAAAATGGTGCATGCGAACTGGACTTAACCCGTTCGGCTTACCCCATAGAAATGGGAACACGCCACCCGCTTTCTATTGTAAAAAATGAAATTATTGATATTTTCTCCCGTCTTGGCTTCAGCATTGCAGAAGGCCCGGAGATAGAAGACGACTGGCACGTATTTTCGGCATTAAACTTTGCAGAAGATCATCCGGCACGTGACATGCAAGATACTTTTTTCATTGAATCACACCCGGATATTTTACTGCGTACACATACTTCATCCGTGCAGACACGTGCCATGGAAGTATCCCAACCTCCTATCCGCATTATCTGTCCGGGGCGCGTGTACCGTAACGAGGCGATCAGTTATCGTGCACATTGTTTCTTCCACCAAGTAGAAGCGTTATATGTAGACAAAGACGTATCATTCACCGATTTGAAGCAAGTGCTGTTACTGTTTGCAAAAGAAATGTTCGGTGCAGATACCAAAATCCGTCTCCGCCCGTCCTACTTCCCATTTACAGAACCCAGTGCCGAAATGGATATCAGCTGTAATATCTGCGGTGGAAAAGGTTGCCCCTTCTGCAAGCATACAGGTTGGGTAGAGATTTTAGGATGTGGTATGGTAGATCCGAATGTTCTCGAAGCTAACGGTATAGACAGTAAAATATACAGCGGCTATGCTCTTGGCATGGGTGTAGAACGCATTACGAACTTAAAATACCAAGTAAAAGACCTTCGAATGTTCTCAGAAAACGACACGCGCTTCTTGAAAGAATTCGAAGCGGCCTACTAAAGGAGTTGAAAGTTAAAAGTTGAAAGTTGAAAGTTAGCTGCGCTATCATGCTACATAGTAATTTTCAACTTTCAACTCTCAACTCTCAACTAAAGAAAAGCTTTCAACTTTCAACTAACAAATAAGGCTTTCAACTTATGAAGGATCGGCTTGTCACCCGCGATTACTGTCTCATATTGGCAGCAAATTTCCTTTTGTATTTTGCCTTTTACCTGATACTACCGATTTTACCTTTTTACCTAACCGAAATATTCCATACGGGAAATGCCGCTGTGGGAATTATCCTCTCGTGCTATACCGTAGCCTCACTTTGTATCCGTCCATTCTCCGGTTACCTGTTAGATACATTGGCACGAAAACCTCTCTATCTGATAGCCTACTTTGTTTTCATCTCGATATTTGCCGGATATATGCTGGCGGGAGTATTGACATTATTCGTCCTGTTGAGAATAGCACACGGGCTGGCATTCGGTATGGTAACAGTAGCCGGAAATACGATTGTAATCGACATTACCCCATCCTCACGACGCGGAGAAGCAGTAGGATATTATGGACTGATGAATAATACAGCGATGAGCTTCGGACCGATGACAGGGTTATTCATGCATGATTCCTATTCTTTTGAAACAATCTTCCTTTGTTCTTTCATCTCCGGTGTCTTGGGATTTATCGCTGCCTGTTTGGTAAAAACACCTCCTAAACAGCCGGTAAAACGAGAACCTTTATCACTCGACCGTTTCGTATTGATAAAAGGTATACCTGCCGGCATCGCTTTATTGCTGTTATCCATCCCCTATGGCATGACAAGCACCTATGTGGCCATGTATGCCAAAGAGATAGGAATCAGCCTGAGTTCAGGATTGTTTTTCACCTTCATGGCCGTAGGCATGGCAGTATCCCGTATGTTCTCCGGCAGACAAGTAGATAAAGGCCGAATCACGCAGGTCATTATGCTTGGATTATATCTGGTATCTGCCTGTTTCTTTCTTTTAGCCGGTTGTGACGAACTGATGAAGATGAGTCCGGAACTGACTGAAGTGCTTTTTTTCATGATCGCTTTATTATTAGGAGTAGGTTTCGGCACCATGTTTCCGGCATTTAACACTCTGTTTGTCAATCTGGCTCCCAACAACCAACGCGGTACGGCCACTTCCACCTATCTAACTTCCTGGGATGTAGGAATCGGTATCGGGTTGATGGCCGGCGGTTATATCGCTCAACTCACCTCTTTTGATATGGCCTATTTATTTGGCGCCTGCCTCACAGTAGTTTCTATTTTCTATTTTAAATTAAGGGTAGCCCCCCACTATCATAAAAACAAATTACGATGAGAAAGAAAGAACGTTATGAAAAAGTAATCAACTGGTTTCAGGAAAATGTACCTGTGGCCGAAACAGAACTACATTACAATGATCCGTTCGAACTGCTGATAGCCGTTATCCTTTCTGCACAATGTACAGACAAGCGGGTCAATATGATCACTCCGGCATTGTACCACGACTTTCCTACCCCGGAAGCATTGGCGGCAAGTAGCCCGGAAGTCATATTCGAATATATCCGAAGCGTCTCTTATCCGAACAACAAAGCCAAACACCTGGTAGGCATGGCACAAATGCTGGTGAAAGATTTCAATAGTAAAGTGCCCGATACGCTGGAAGAATTAATCAAACTGCCCGGTGTAGGACGTAAAACGGCCAATGTCATTCAATCCGTCGTATTTAATAAAGCTGCAATGGCAGTAGATACGCATGTATTCCGCGTAAGCCATCGCATCGGGTTAGTGGATGACACACATACCACACCTTTCAGCGTAGAAAAAGAATTAGTGAAATATATTCCGAAAAAATTAATTCCGATAGCACACCACTGGCTTATTCTGCACGGACGCTACATTTGCCAGGCCCGTACTCCAAAATGTGACAACTGTGGTTTGCAATTAATGTGTAAATATTTTCAAGAAGCCAAAATTAAGTAGCAAATAGTCAGAATTATAGCCAAATGACTATTAAATTCTAATTACCGACTACTATATTCTAAAAAATAAATAGTAACTTTGCGGTCAATCCCAAAAAGAATACTAACACTTTTAAATAAATAGAGTATTATGACAATTGACAAATTTAACTTTGCTGGTAAAAAGGCATTCGTTCGCGTTGACTTCCACGTACCCTTGGACGCAAATTTCAACATTACAGATGACACACGTATCCGTGCCGCCCTTCCTACTCTGAAGAAAATTCTGTCAGACGGTGGTAGTGTAATTATCGGTTCTCACTTGGGACGTCCGAAAGGCGTTGCCGATAAATTCTCTCTGAAACACATCGTTAAGCATGTATCAGAATTGCTGGGCGTAGAAGTTCAATTCGCCAACGACTGTATGGGTGAAGAGGCTGCCGTTAAAGCTGCTGCTCTGCAACCGGGTGAAGCATTATTGCTTGAAAATCTTCGTTTCTATGCTGAAGAAGAAGGCAAACCGAGAGGTTTGGCAGAAGATGCGACAGATGAGGAAAAAGCCGCCGCTAAGAAAGCCGTAAAAGAAAGCCAGAAAGAATTCACAAAAAAATTGGCTTCTTACGCTGATTGCTATGTAAACGATGCATTTGGTACAGCTCACCGTGCACATGCTTCTACAGCTTTGATCGCCAAATACTTCGATAAAGACCATAAGATGTTCGGTTATCTGATGGAAAAAGAGGTAAAAGCTGTCGATAAAATATTGAATGATATCCAACGTCCGTTTACTGCTATCATGGGTGGTTCGAAGGTTTCTTCCAAAATAGAAATTATCGAAAACCTGCTGAACAAGGTTGATAACCTGATTATCACCGGCGGTATGACTTATACGTTTACAAAGGCTCAAGGCGGTCATATCGGTTTATCTATCGTAGAAGATGATAAATTGGATCTGGCTTTGGAACTGATGAAAAAAGCAAAAGAAAAAGGTGTCAACTTAGTATTGGCTGTCGATGCCAAAATTGCAGACTCTTTCTCTAACGATGCTAACACGAAGTTCTGTGCCGTAAATGAAATCCCTGACGGATGGGAAGGTCTTGACATCGGTCCGAAATCAGAAGAAATGTTTGCAGAAGTTATCAAGAATTCCAAAACAATCCTTTGGAACGGTCCTACAGGAGTATTCGAATTCGAAAACTTCACTCACGGCTCACGCACAGTAGGCGAAGCCATTGTTGAAGCAACCAAGAACGGTGCTTTCTCGCTCGTTGGCGGTGGTGACTCTGTAGCTTGTGTCAACAAGTTCGGATTGGCTAATGGCGTATCATACGTTTCTACCGGTGGCGGTGCATTACTTGAAGCAATCGAAGGAAAAGTTCTTCCGGGTATTGCTGCTATCGAAGAATAATCCTCAAAGCACATCTTTGACGCGATAAAAAGGCAGCTCTTTTAATCAGAAAGGGTTGCCTTTCTTTTCATATAAGCAATGAGAAATCCATTATTATTACTCAGTATACTTGCTTTTTTCATTTCCGCTTGCAATAGCAGAAACGAAAAAGCAATCGCCATGCCGGTCGAGCTCCATCCCCTTTCTTTGGGAATAATGCCCACAATGGATGTTTTTCCCTTCATTGTGGCCCAAAAATCGGGTATTTATGATTCATTAGGATTAAAAGTAAATCTTGTACAGTTCGATTCGCCCTACGACCGGGATGCCGCCTTCCTTACCGGAAAGATCGACGGCACCATAACCGACTACCCCAGCATCGCATTGCTGCAAGTACATCATCCGGGGGGCTCCGTTATCATGGCAACTCAGGGTTATTTCTGCTTCATAACAAACAGACAAAATCCTATAAATCAATTTGATGAATTAAAAGAAGGGAATTATATATTTTATAACCTATAATTCATAATTGAGTAACCTTGGGAATTTTCTTGAGGTTATTTTTCTACAAAGTTATTAATAGAAACTTTGACAGATATGAATGAAACCATAATTAAAATCAAAATTTTAGATGCTACCATTATTGTGACAGGCGAACGAAACCGGACTTTTATGTTTGAAGAAGAATTTACGTACGCGGATAAAGAAAAGCCTATTTTGAGATTGCATTATCTAAAGCAACGTGCTTTAAAATATCCGGAATTGTGTGGAAAACTAAGTATTGTTTGTATACGCAAAATATTAAACGGACTTTCTCTGAAAAGTAAGTCCGCAGGAATACCCGATTATAGAACGATTGAAAAATAAGAAAAGCATAAAGGGTGCATAATATGGAATTTATTTCGGTTGAGTTTTAGGAACAAGACGATACTTCAATTGCCACTGAACATTGCCATTAGCGTCAGTAACACATTGAAGTTCGTTTTGAACCTTAACTTTCATCTTTTGGCTTTGTATAAGCCTTTTTATATTGTTTTTCACATTAATTATTTCCATATTATGCATCCCTTTATTATGTAAAGATACAAATTTTTCCGTATATTTGCAACGTCCTGCGGGATAATTTATGGAAATAATTAGAAAGTGCCTCACAACTCTAAGAATCGCCAATTCAATCAAAGTACAAACGGGGCACAGAGAACAGCTCATATTAAGTGGGCTGCTCATCTGTGTGTTTGTACAAGCGTTTGGCGATGCTTTCGGGTTTACACGGGTGGCAGTCCACTTTCTATAAATAACATTGTTAACTTCTCTTATAGTCTGCCCGTAGAGAAAACTCGAAAAAAATCGCCTATGGAAGTATTAGTAATTTTATTTGGTCTTTTGTTTGCGTTGGGAATTGCTATTGCGGCGGCTGCATTAGCATCCCGAAAAAATCGCAATCCTGTGAATTGGTTCTTTGTGTCTTGTTTTTGGGGTATTATAGGATTGATTGTATTAGCATGCTCTGAGAAATTAAACAAAGAAGAATATGAAAGTGACACGCTCGTTACAGTGATGTGGCTTATCTTACTTATACCGTTTTCGTTATTGATTATTTTATCATTATAACAATTGGGAAAGAAAATATTACGTAATGGGGGCAGGATTTTTACTTCCTGCCTTTATTGTTCTTCTTAGGGCGATAATTTATCATCAAGCTTACGGCTTCCTCAAAAGAAGTCGGTTTCTTATGCACTCTTTTGGGATTTTCGTCAGTATTCGATATTCGCTTCATGTCGTTTACTGTCAATTCTTTCTTTTTATTCATTCCGTCAATGATTTGTAAGTGATATGATATTCTACGTTGCAAAGTAACAAATTAAATCGTTCCGTTTCATTCATTTTACGGGTATTGTAACGAAATACATATTCATTCATATATCTATGTAGGTGTTTACGACTCGTTTTATGATAGATGCCAATTATGCTTCTTTTTACCGTAGCCCAAAAACTTTCAATACTATTAGTATAAGAGTCACCGTCAACATACTGTCCTTTACCGTGGTCTACAATATTGCGAACATAGATTCTACCTATCGTGTCATAACCACACCATTCATCGGTATATAACCTTGCGGAGCGTTTTACAGTTCTGAGAATAGGTACAGTAAGACTCCTTTTGGAAGTATCATTTATTACCCTACATACCACTTTGCCACCCCTTTCGAGCATTCCCAGCACTGGAGTCTTATCTTTGAAACTTCTTCCTTGAGAGTTCTTTATCTTTTTGTTAGCATGCCTATTTTTATTCTTGCCACCAACGAACGTTTCGTCCAATTCTACTTCGCCATCTAACTTATGATCGTTCTCACAATAGAAGCATTCCCGGATACGATGTAACATATGCCAAGCCGTTTTCTGAGTTACTGAGATGTCTTTCGACAGTTGAATGGAAGATATTCCTTTCTTATGAGACGTTTCAAACCATATCGCTATAAACCACTTTATCAATGGCACTTTGCTCTTTTGAAATACCGTACCCGTTTTGACATTGAAGTTCAATCCTGTATTCTTACAACGGTATTTTCCACCGCCATAGTTATATACCTTAGATGCTGGGTCATAGGGAGAAACTATGCCATTCTTCCATCTACATAATTCTAAATATTCAATACAAGATTGTTCCGTAGGAAACGCTTGTAATAAATCGAATAAAGATTTGAATTCAAAAGTATTCATACCCAAACTTAAACTGGTTTGGTATGATTAACTTTGGTGATTTTTTGGTTGTTGGTGCAACTGTCTAAATAAGGCGGCTTTTTTAGATATAAAAACAAGATAGTTCGCTGATTTACAAAGAAATGTAATTTAGAATAGACACACGCTAAATGCAAAAAATAACCTCAAGAAAATTCCCAAGGTTACTCAATTATGAATTATAGGTTATAAAATATATAATTCCCTAAAAGAAAAAAATATCGCCATCTCTCGTGGCACGGTGATCGATTACGCAACTGACTTACTTTGCGAGAAATATGGAATAAAATCCGGGGAAATAAACAAACCGGAAATTGCACAGATACCACTACGTCTCAACATGCTGCAATACGGGCAGATTGAAGCCACTTTCCTACCCGATCCTTTTGCCACCATAGCAATGAAAAACGGGAACAAATCATTGATAAGCACCCGGGAACTAAACATCCACCTTACCGGAACTGCTTTCACCGAAACTGCTCTCAAAGAGAAAAGAAAAGAAATTACCGCATTGATCAAAGGATATAATCTGGGAGTCAAGCACATACAAGCATGTTCGCCAAAAGAACTGAACCTCTTATTGACCGAAGCTGCCGGAATACCCGATTATATAGCTAAACTTATCTTATTACCGTCTTATACTCCGGCCAAACGCCCGGACGAACAAGACATTCGCCAAACGATAAAATGGCTGAGAAATAAAAATAAAATCCCCGACAACTATCAAGGGGAGAATCTGATAGATACTACTTTTCTTCCCCGGACAATGAACACTTCCGCCAACAGACACGCCAAACGGTAATCTCACCCAAAGCTCACAAACACTTTATAATAAATATTAAAAGACCACCCTTTTGGCATCATTTTTGTTTTACTATATAGAATAACAGTACAAATACCTTGAAATTATGAATGAACGAACTATCAATGAGCAATATAAATACATCGTAGAATTAATCGAACAGAAACGGTTAAAGGAAGCACTGACACAATTAGAGTCTTTCCTTTGGCAATGCCCCGATTGGGAGCTTCGTAACCGCTTGGAGCAGCTACAAACCTCTTATAACTTTATGCTGCAATACATGAAACAAGGTATAGCCGATCCCGAACGGAAAAAATTGTACATAAAACTACTAAGTGACACATGGGAGATTGCCGACCAGGCACGCCTGCTACAACTCGATGATATCTCCACACGCTATTACCATGACGTCCGCAAAAAACGCACCCAGGACCTGGCAGCCTATAACACCAATGTATTGATGCACATACTGGAATCATTCAACGACGATTTGGCAGTCAGCGGGTTATTGTCGGACAGCAACATAGATGCCGTATTGAAGCGACACGAAGATACCCAGAAATTCATGTTCCTGCAAACATGGTCCAACAGCTACTGGACAACCGAAGATGAAGCCGACGCACAAGGCATGCTGAAATCTGAATTAATTCCGGTAAATGATTTATGCCTGTTTACAAGCGCCGTAATGTTAAGCCTAATGGAATGTTTTGACCTGCGTAAATTAATGTGGCTATTGGATGCATACCAACATGGCAACGTATATGTCAGTCAACGGGCATTAATAGGCATTGTTTTCGCGCTCCATATCCACACCCACCGTCTGGATTTATATCCGGAAATTGCCAATCGCCTGAAGCTTCTCAATGAAGAAAATTCATTCGATGAAGACCTTGTACGCATATACCGTCAACTCCTGTTGTGTCAAGAAACGGAAAAGATAGATAAAAAAATGCGGGAAGAGATTATCCCGGAAATGCTGAAAAATGTGTCTTCCATGCGCAATATGAAATTCGGCTTTGAAGAATCGGACGAAGAAAAAGACGATCGTAACCCGGATTGGGAAAACGTTTTCGAACATTCGGCATTAGGTGATAAGCTTCGTGAAATGAACGAATTGCAAATGGAAGGAGCGGATGTATATATGAGTACATTTGCTCCCTTGAAGAATTTTCCTTTCTTCAAAGAACCGCATAACTGGTTTTACCCTTTTGACAAACAGCAGTCGGATGTTATTAAAACAATGAGAAAAGACGGCCATCAGAAAAATACAATGATGGATCTGCTCCTACAGTCGGGATTCTTCTGTAGCAGCGACAAATATTCACTTTTCTTCACTATGCTGCAATTTCCCCAATCACAGCGAGACATGATATTCAGCCAGCTCACCGAGCAACAGGCCGAAGAATTTGCCGAACAGTCAAAGGCTGAAACATTAAAAAAGTTCTCAGAACGCCCTGCTACCGTCAGCAATCAATACCTGCACGACTTGTATCGTTTTTTCAAACTAAATACCAGAAGAAATGAGTTCAGGGATATCTTTAAAGAGAAAATAGAATTACACAAGATATCCATTCTAAAAGATATCCTGTATCAGGAAGGCACATTGGCCACAATAGCCGACTACCATCTAAAAAAGGAGCATTGGGCGGAAACTACCGAGCTTTATAAAGAGATAGAACGGATGAACGGTCCACTAAGTACACAAGCCGAATTCTACCAGAAATTGGGATATGCTTTTCAAAAACAAAAAAGACTGGATGAAGCTCTTGAGGCTTATCAAAAGGCAGACACCATCAAACCGGATAATATATGGACCAATCGCCACCTGGCCATTTGCTACCGCCTCGCACGCAACTTCAGCAAAGCATTAGAGTATTATCGGAAAGCAGAAGAAACTACTCCCGAGAACCATAGCATCGTATTCCACATAGGCAGTTGCCTGGCCGAACTGCAGCAATATGAGGAAGCTTTGAACTACTTCTTCAAACTCGATTTTATGGAAAGCGACTGTATCAAAGCATGGCGGGGAATTGCCTGGTGTTCATTTGTTATCGGAAAACATGAACAAGCAACAAACTATTATAATAAGGTTATAGATAAAAAGCCACTTCCAATGGATTATCTCAACGCCGGACACGTGGAATGGGTATCGGGTGATATTGAAAAAGCAGTCAGTTTTTATAGCCGGTCTAAGGAAATGAGCGGAACCAAAGATATCTTTTTAGAAATGTTCAATAAAGACAGAAACTATCTCATCCAAAAAGGAATTGCAGAAGACGACATTCCATTAATGTTGGATTTACTATATTAAAGCCAAGCTATACATCAAAGTCATAAGGGTTACCGTTCTTTAAAGCCTGTTTAAATTTTGCTCAGTATTATTTTGAGAGGAAAATTTAAACAGGCTTATTATCTTTTGAACATTCGGTAGCCTTTATTTATTTTATCATAAGCAATCTGTTAATTTACGACCTTTATTCACAAAAAAGGATATTATTATGATAAAAAGAATAGATATATAATGCAGTTCCAATAAAAATGTGTTTCTTTGTAGCATGAAACAATAAGAGGTTTATAACGATTTGCTTTCACATATGTATCCCCTCAGTTATCTACATTGAGTATTTCCATTCTGATCACCTTTTCTCAAAACTTTTTTATTGCATTATTAATTTTTTTATATTTACATTTATGAATATGTATGTTGGAAACCTTAGCTATAATGTTAAGGAATCAGATTTGAGACAAGTAATGGAAGAGTATGGAACAGTAGAATCTGTAAAGATCATCACTGATCGTGAGACAAGAAGATCAAAAGGTTTCGCTTTTATCGAAATGCCGGATGATACAGAAGCTAACAACGCTATCAAACAATTGAACGGTGCAGAATATGTAGGTCGTTCAATGGTAGTGAAAGAAGCTTTGCCGAAGAACTAAAACTAAATAATAGTGATAGAAAAAGGGCGTGTCAGGAAACTAACACGCCCTTCTTTCTGTTAATCTCTGTTGTTGTTTTCTTCATCATCCACCATGTTATTGAGTTCCAGTTCCAAATCTACCAGTTCTTGTTCCCGTAATTTCAGAATATCTCTCGTTGTATCTTTTGCTGCTTTTAATAATGCAGGAATGTCCGACGGCTCCTGTGCAACCTGAATACCGGCTGCCTCTAATGCTTCTATCTTTTCTTTAGCCGAACCGGAAGTTCCGGAGATAATAGCTCCTGCATGCCCCATTTGTTTTCCCAAAGGAGCAGATTGCCCTGCGATGAATGCTACAACGGGTTTAGTTACATGGTTACGAATATATTCGGCAGCCTGTTCTTCCGCATTTCCGCCAATCTCACCGATTAAAACAATAGCTTCGGTTTCGGTGTCATTCTGGAACATTTCTAACAGTTCACGGAAATGAAGCCCTACTACGGGGTCGCCGCCGATACCAATAGCTGTGGATTGTCCCATGCCATTAGCGGTTAAGTGATATACAATTTCATACGTAAGTGTACCGCTACGGCTAATGACACCCACGTTTCCTTTCTGAAAAACTTGTCCCGGGAGGATACCGACCATACTTTTTCCCGGAGAAATCAATCCCGGACAGTTAGGACCAACCAGTATTGCCCCCTTTTGTTTAATGAATTGATGCGCTTTGATGACATCCAGTGTAGGGATACCTTCCGCGATACAGACAATTAACCGGATACCGGCATCTGCCGCCTCCATGATAGCATCTGCTGCAAAACGTGCCGGAACAAAGATAATAGAAGTGTTAGCCTGCGTCTGTTCCACAGCTTCATACATGGTGTTAAACACTGGGATACCGTTTGCATCAGTTCCCCCTTTACCGGGAGAAGTACCTCCTACAACGTTGGTTCCATATTCCTTCATCTTCCTGGCATGAAAGAGCCCGTCCCGACCAGTAATTCCTTGTACAATCAAACGGGTGGATTTATCTATTAATATACTCATAATTGTTTTTTTACTTTTTATTGATATTGTTACGCATTATGATTTTATAGCCATTAACGCTGCTTCCTGCATAGTTGTTGCTATCTGAAAACGGCTATGATTTCGTAGAAGATCGCGGCCGATATTTTCATTTGTTCCTGTTAGCCGGACAATGATGGGTATTTCACTCTTTATCTGCTCGAATGACTGAATAAGCCCGATTGCCACATCGTCACAACGGGTAATCCCTCCGAAAATATTGATCAGAACAACTTTTACTTTTTCATCTTGTAATAGAAGCTTCATGGCTTCCACTACTTTTATGGGGTTGGAACTACCGCCAATATCAAGAAAGTTGGCAGGATTACCTCCATAAATCTTAATCATATCCATTGTTGCCATAGCGAGTCCGGCACCGTTCACCATGCAACCTATATTACCGTCCATGCGAACATAACTGAAACCTCTTTCTTTGGCGTCGGCTTCTACCTTTTCTTCCTCTGTCGGGTCGAATAAAGCATGTATTTCAGAATGCCGACATAGGGCGTTGTCATCGAAAACAATTTTGGCATCAATAGCTATTAACATACCTTTTGTTGTTAGCGCTAACGGATTGATCTCAACCAGAGAGGCATCATTCTCCATGAAGATTTTATAAAGTGCTTGCAGGATGACAGCCATTTTACTTGCTTGTTCCGTTTTGGGAAAAAGTGAAAAGGCGAAATGACGTGCCAAATAATCTGGAAGGCCAATGAATGGATTGATTGAATATCGGATGATTTTCTCCGGTGTCTGACGGGCTATCTCTTCAATATCCATACCACCGGATGCACTCATCATTAGAATAACGGAACGTGTATTTCGGTCGATAGTGAAACTGACATAATATTCGGCGGTAATATCAACTGCTTCGCTAACCAATATCTGATTGACGGGAAGGCCTTTAATACTCATTCCGAGTATATTTTTAGCTTCCTGATAAGCATCTTCTGTGTTGTTTACCAGTTTGACGCCTCCGGCCTTTCCCCGGCCTCCGGTCAATACCTGCGCCTTAATGACAACTCTATCTGCACCTACACTCCGATATGCAGCTACAACGCCTGCAGCAGTACGGCATAAAGTGTGCCTCTCAACAGGTATTCCATACTTAGAGAAAATCTCTTTCGCTTGATATTCATGTATTTTCATGGCTCACAAATTTGAGTAAATGATTCCTGCTAATAAAACAGAAGCAAGATACAGAAAGTTTACGAAAAAGAAATCTACCTGAATGTTTTAGAGCATATCACTCTCTTTTTGGTATGAAGATTCGGAATAAAAAAAGCGTGTTGGCAATAGTTACCAACACGCTCTATATCACTTAAAGATGAAGTCTGTCTTACGGATATTTATGCAATACCGTGAGCATTGACAGTACCGTCAATCTTTTTAATCAATCCTTGAAGTACTGCACCTGGGCCACATTCTGTAAAATCAGTAGCACCGTCAGCAACCATATTCTTTACTGATTGTGTCCAACGTACGGAAGCAGTCAATTGGGCAACCAGATTCTTTTTGATTTCTGCAGGGTCAGTGTGAGGAAGTGCATCCACATTCTGATATACCGGACATTTAGGAGTATGTATTTCGGTAGCTTTGATAGCAGCTTCCAGTTCTATTTTAGCA
>OGGZ01001720.1_pt1 | contig 17385 bp, 13 predicted proteins | sample 1571371 | NCBI WGS metagenome assembly OGGZ01 (sample SAMEA2582025, study PRJEB24529) | metagenome | biome: Human gut stool | place: China | collected 2011
GCTCCTTGATGCAGGTCAGCAGGCAGGGAGTCTGGACCTTGATGGTCATGTAGCCATCCTCCAGCATGCGCTGGACAGTGATGGTGTCGCCGTCCTTCTTGATGTCGGCGGCATAGGTGACCTGGGGCAGGTGCAGCTTCTCAGCGATCTGGGGACCGACCTGAGCGGTATCGCCATCGATAGCCTGACGGCCGCACATCACGATATCGTCCTTCTCAACACCCAGGGTGCTCAGAGCGGCGGCCAGGATCTGGGAGGTAGCGTAGGTATCGGAACCGCCGAACTCACGGGCGGAAACCAGCACGCCCTCGTCAGCGCCCATGGCCATCAGCTCACGCAGCATACCGGCAGCGGGAGGGGGGCCCATGGTGACAACGGTGACCTTGCAGCCGGTGGCGTCCTTCAGCTTCAGGGCGGCCTCAACAGCGTTCATATCATCGGGGTTGGTGATGGTCTGCATGGAAGCACGGTTCAGAGTACCATCGGGATTGACAGCCACCTTGCCGGAGGTATCGGGTACCTGCTTGACACAAACATAAATCTTCATTTCGACTTCTCCTCCTTACAGGCCCATGTTGGCGGAGATGACGATACGCTGGACCTCGCTGGTGCCCTCGTAGATCTCCGTGATCTTGGCGTCGCGCATCATGCGCTCCATGGGATAATCCTTGGTGTAGCCGTAGCCGCCGAACATCTGCAGCGCCTTGGTGGTGGTCTTCATAGCGTGCTCAGAGCAGAACAGCTTGGCCATGGCAGCCTCCTTGGTGTAGCGCTCACCGGAACCCTTCTTCATGGCGGCCTGGTAGGTCAGCAGACGACCGGCCTCGCAGCCCAGCTCCATGTCAGCGAAGGTGAACTGGGTGTTCTGGAACTTGCTGATGGGCTTGCCGAACTGGACACGGCCCTTGGTGTAAGCCTTGGCCTCTTCCAGAGCGCCCTCGGCAATACCCAGGGACTGAGCGGCAATGCCGATACGACCGCCGTCCAGGGTCTGCATGGCGATGTTGAAGCCCTTGCCCTCGCGGCCCAGCATGTTCTCCTTGGGGACGATCATGTCGGTGAACACGATCTCAGCCGTGGGAGAGCCGTGCAGGCCCATCTTCTCCTCGTGCTTGCCGACGGAGAAGCCGGGGAAGGAGGACTCCACGATGAAGGCGGAGATGCCCTTGGTGCCCTTGGACTTATCGGTCATGGCAAAGACCACGAACACATCGGCCACATAGCCGTTGGTGATGAAGATCTTGGAGCCGTTCATCACATAGTGGTCGCCCACCAGCTTGGCCTCGGTCTGCCCCTTAGAGGCGTCGGAACCGGCATTCGGCTCGGTAAGAGCAAACGCGCCCACATGATGACCCTTGGTCAGCATGGGCAGGTACTTAGCCTTCTGCTCAGCGGTACCGTAGTTCATGATGGGGTCACAGCACAGGCCGTTGTGGGTAGCCACAATGTCGCCGGTAGAGGCGCACTGCTTGGAGAGTTCCTCGATGCAGATGGCGCTGGCCAGAGGATCGGCGCCCGCGCCGCCGTACTCCTTGGGCACACACATACCCATGACGCCCAAATTGAACAGCTTCTCGATGTTGTCGCGGGGGTACTCGCAGGTACGGTCCGTCTCAGCCGCGATGGGCTTGACTTCCCTCTCGGTAAACTCCGCCATCATCTTGCGGATCAGCTGATGCTCACGGCTTAAATTGAAATTCATAGTCGTTCTCCTATTTTTGCTCCTTAAAAGTATACGGTCACAGAGGCATCCAACTGCCGCTGGCGGTGGCCAGCAGCTTGCCGGTAGCGGCATCGGTCAACTCCGCCCGCTGGCGAATGAGGCTGCGGCCTGCCTTGACGATGAACACCTTCAGGTGCAGCTCCATGCCGAAGTCCACGCCTCGCAGGAAGGACACCGTCATATCGGTGGTGGTAGCCTCATTGTCCCCGGCGGTGAAATTGGCCACCACGCCGAAGGCCGTATCGAACATCCCCGCGATAGCACCGCCGTGGATGCCGCCCTTCTCGTTGATCTGCCATGTCTGGGTGGGAAAGGCGTAGGTGACGGTCTGCGCCTCATAATCGCACGCCACGAGACGCGCCTGCATTTTCTCGTCAAACCCGCCGTCGTGCAGGTTCAGATAGTGGTCGGACTTCTCCTGCACCAGTTGGAGCCACGCTTGTTTCTTGTCCATGTCTTCCTCCTATTTATGGATACCGGCAATGTTTTTTGCCAGCTTTTTCTTGCCCTGAATATTCCCCTGCCGGGCGATCATGATGCGCTGGGCCTGAGGAGAGCCGGCGCCGTGCATGGATTCCGTGCGGTAGCCTACGGCCGCCGCACCCAGGCACATATTCTCCAGAAAACGCATGATCCGCTGGCGGTCCTCGGTGCTGACGCCCTCCCGGGCGGCGAAGAACTTGTTGCAGATCTCGCCGATGGTCTCGCCGTTGTTGCCCACCACGGTGTCGGAGTTGAAGTCCGTCTCGCTGGGCATGGTGACCATCAGGCCGCCGGCGATATCCTCGGCCAGCCGGACGATCTCATAGGGGAAGCGGGTGACGTTCTGCTTGCAGACGTTGGCCAGCAGCAGGTCGATCTGATAGTTGCCCGCCTTGGTCTTAAAGCCCTGGGCGGAACAGGCGATGCCGCAGCAGAACAGGGTCTCGTTCAGGTGGGTCATCTCGATGAGCTTGTCCTTGACGGCGGAGGCCTTCTCCACGCCGTTGTACTCAGCGGCCAGAGCAGCGGCGCCGATCAGGGTGTCGCCCACGCCCACCTTGCAGCCGCCGTAGGACTGACGGTGATAACCGGCGAAGCGCTCCACGATCATGCCGGCGAACTCATACTCGCCGTTGAGGAAGATGTACTCGTTGGGGATGAACACGTGGTCCAGCACCACCAGAGCCTCCTGGCCGCCAAACTTGGCGTTGCCTACGTCGATAGAGGCGTTCTCCTCCATCTTCCGGGTGTCGCAGGACTGACGGCCGTAGATCATGTACATGCCCTCGGCGTCGGTGGGGCAGGCAAAGCTGACGGCCCAATCCTTATCGGCCTCACCCATGGAGATGGTGGGCATGAAGATGTGCCAGTGGGAGTTGATGGAGCCGGTCTGGTGGCACTTGGCACCACAGACCACGATGCCGTCGGGACGGCGCTCCACAACATGAACGTACATGTCGGGATCAGCCTGCTGGCTGGGGGCCTTGGAGCGGTCGCCCTTGGGGTCGGTCATAGCGCCGTCCACGGTGAGGTCGTTGTCCTGAACGTAGGTCAGGAACTTCTTGAAGTTCTCGTGATAGTGGGTGCCGTACTTCTCGTCGATCTCATAGGTGGTGGAGAAGACGGAGTTAAAGGCGTCCATGCCCACGCAGCGCTGGAAGCAGGAAGCGGTCTTCTGGCCCAGCAGACGCTGCATCTTCACCTTGTTCATCAGGTCCTCAGTGGACTGATGCAGGTGGGTGAAGCGGTTGATGGTGTGACCGGTGAGGCTGGACTTCACGGTCATCAGCTCAGCGTACTGGGGATCCTGAGCCAGAGCGTAGGTCATGGCCACGCAGTTGATGGAGGGGCGGATCATGGGGTGGTCCACCCAGTTCTCGATCTTCTCGCCGAACATGTAGACGCGGGTGTTCAGCTTCCGCAGGGACTCAATGTATTCTTGGGGGGTCATCAATGCCATTTTTTGTTATCCTCCTAATTAATTTGGGGACTAAGGGGGGATCGCTCCCCCCTTAGAGGGATGTTTAATCGTTAGCCAGACCCATCAGTTCCTCACGGAAGATGCGCTCATCCATGAGCTTCAGGTCATCGGCGATTTTGGGCATGAACTCCATCTGATCCAAAACCTGGGTCTGGAGGTCAATGCCGGGGGCGATCTCCACCAGCGTCACGCCCTCGGGCCGCAGCTCGAACACGGCGCGCTCGGTGATGTACAGAACGGGCTGGTGCACCTTGTTGGCGTAATCGCCGGAGAAGGTGATCTGCTCTACCTTGTTGACGAACTTCTTCTTGGCACCCTCCTGGGTGATGACCAGCTTGCCGTCCTTGCACTCGGTCTTGAGGCCCTTGGCGGTAAAGGTGCCGCAGTAAACGACCTTCTTGGCGTTCTGGGTAATGTCGATGAAGCCACCGGCGCCGGCCAGACGGGTGCCGAACTTGGAGACGTTCAGGTCGCCGTTGGGAGCGGTCTCGGCCAGGCCCAGGAAGGCCACGTCCAGGCCGCCGCCCTGATAGAAGTCGAACTGGACGTTGTGGTCCAGAATGGCCATGGAGTTGGCTGCGCCGCCGAACTGGGTGCCGCCGTAGGGCACACCGGCGATGGAGCCGGCTTCCACGGTCAGAGTCATCTTGTTGGAGATGCCCTCCTCAGCGCAGACGTTGGCGATCTTCTCGGGAGCGCCGGTGCCCAGGTTCACGATGGCGTCCTGAGGCAGCTCCATAGCGGCCCGGCGGGCGATGATCTTCTTGGCGTCCATGGGGATGGGGGGGATATCGTCCACGGGGATGCGGAACTCACCGGAGAGAGCTCCGTCATAGGGCATGCCCAGGCACTGGTTGTTTTCCTCGGGAGAACCCACCACGATGGCATCCACATAGATGCCGGGGATCTTCACCAGACGGGGGTCCAGGGTGCCGCCCTGGACGATCTTTTCCACCTGGACGATGACGATACCGCCGGAGTTCTTGGTGGCCTGGCACTGGGCGGTGACGTCCAGAGGGCCGATCTCGCGGTGGACGGTGCAGTTGCCGTATTCATCGGCGTAGGAGCCGCGGACCAGGCACACATTGATGGGGATGGGCTTGTAGAGCAGGCGCTCCTCACCGTCAATGTTCACTAGCTTCACCAGGTCTTCCTTGGTGCACTCGTTGAGCTTGCCACCCTCGTGACGGGGGTCTACGAAGGTGTTCAGGCCAACGTGGGTGATGGTGCCGATGTTGTGGGCGGCGATGTCGCGGTACATGTGGGTGATGACGCCCTGAGGCAGGTTATAGGCCTCCAGCTTGTTGGCCAGAGCCAACTCGCCCAGCTTGGCGGCGCGGTCCCAGTGACCGCCGACTACCCGCTTGCACATACCCTCGTGGCCGAAGTGGTCGCCGCCGGTGCCGTCCCGGTGGCCCTGACCGGCTGCAAAGAACAGAGTCAGGTCGCGGGGATGGCCGGTTTCCACGAAACGGTTTTCCAGAGCCTTGGTCAGCGCCTCGGGGCAGGCGCAGCTAACGAAGCCGCCGGTGGAGACGGTGTCGCCGTCCTTGACCATCAGGGCCGCTTCCTCAGCGGTAATGACACGTACTTTCTTCATATCCTAAATCCTCTATATTAAATAAGAATTTTGAACAGCCGGTAAGACCGGCGGGAATCGCGCGGGATAATTACTTGTTCTGGAAGTGCTTTTCCTTGCGCTTTTCAACGAAGGCGCTCATGCCTTCCTTCTGGTCGGCGGTGGCGAAGCACATGGCGAACAGCTCGTTCTCCAGAGCGATGCCGTCGGCAATGTCCATCTGCATGCCGCGGTCGATACAGGCCTTGGAATACTTCACGGCGATGGGAGCGTTGGCGGTGAAGGACTTGGCCATGGCGATGGCACCGGGGATCAGCTCCTCGGGAGCATACACGGCGTTGACCAGGCCGATCTTCTCAGCCTCAGCGGCGCCGATGACCTTGCCGGAGAAGATCAGCTCCTTGGCCTTGGCGATGCCCACGCGGCGGGGCAGGCGCTGGGTGCCGGAGAAGCCGGGGGTGATGCCCAGGCCAACCTCGGGCTGGCCGAACTTGGCGCCGCCCTTGCCCTCAGCGTTGGGGCCGGCAGCCAGGATGATGTCGCAGCTCATGGCCAGCTCGCAGCCGCCGCCCAGAGCGAAGCCGTTGACAGCAGCGATGGTGGGGATCTCCAGCTTCTCAATGCGGCGCATCAGGGCGCTGCCCCGCTGGCCCCACTTGCGGCCGCCGGCCACATCCAGGGGGAGCTGCTCGCCGATGTCGGCACCGGCCACAAAGGAACGGCCCTCGCCGGTGATGATGAGAGCGCCCAGCTCGGCGTCCTTCTCCACCTCGGTGATGGCCTGCTCCAGGTCGCCGATGACGGTGGAGTTCAGTGCGTTCAGCGCCTCGGGACGGTTGATGGTGAGAATGCCGATGTTTTCCTGCTTTTCATAACGAAGGGTCTGATACATAAGTAGATTCCTCCTCAAAAATAATATGTAAGCGTCTGTGCTGACGGAGATGTGGGTCCAGCTGCACCCGTCAGCCTATCCATGGTTGTACAGTGAGTAATATAGCAATTTATGTGCCAAGATTGGCAAGCTGTTTTTCACAAAAATAGGGCTGACAACTGTGCGGGTTCGACAAAAAAACCGGGGTATTTCGGCGGTGTTTTCCTTTTTTCAGCGACCTCATTCGGGAATTATTCAAAAATGAATAGGCTGGATGCGCATATATCTTTCCCTGCGCAGGACATCCTTTCGGCAAGAACCACGAAAGCCGGCGGTTATTTTTTTACAAAAGATACAGAAGAAACTTGGCACTGGCCCTTTCTATTCGCTTTTGAATATGCTATAATCAAAAATGAATAGATCACACGCGGGAGGTACTCTCATGGCGCATACACCTGACCTTCCTCATTTCTTTGAGGAAAATATCAATCTGGAGGGACTTTTCGATATCCTCAGCCCCAAAAACAATCTGGTCCTGGCAGACGATATGATGCTCTCTGACGCAGACGGCATCATTCTCCGAGTCAGTGAGAACTATGAGCGGAACTTTGGCTTTACCCACGATTCCATCGTGGGTAAGTCGGCTTTTGATCTGGAAGCGAACGGGACCTTCCGGCCCTGTATCACTGCGGAGGTCATCCGGCAGAAGAAAAAGATCACCGCCACCCAGACCATCAACCACACCCATAAAAATGTCATGACGGTGGGAATTCCGCTGTTTGACCAAAACGGTGTGCTGAAATATGCCGTGTGCTTCAACACGGTGTCCATGGAGCAAATCAACACCATTCAGCAGAACTACCGGCATTTACAGGACTCCTTGCAGCAGTATACGCAGGAGATCGCGGAACTGCGGCTCCGGGCCACCGCCACGGATCTGGTGGTGAAGAGCCCTGCCATGCAGCGGTTATGGACACTGATCCTGAATACCGCCAACACGAAGGCCAATATTCTCATCACCGGGGAGACCGGCGTGGGCAAAAGCGCAGTGGCCAAGGCCATCCACGCCATCAGCAACCGGGCCAACGGCCCCTTTATCGAGGTCAACTGCGCGGTGCTCCATGAAAACCTCATTGAATCCGAGCTGTTCGGCTATGAAAAGGGAGCCTTTACCGGCGCGGCCTCTGCCGGTAAGATTGGTAAGATCGAACTGGCCAACCACGGCACCCTGTTTCTGGATGAGATCGGAGAGCTGCCGCCTCATATTCAATCTAAGCTGTTGCAGCTCATTCAGGAAAAGACCATCGAGCGGGTGTCCGGTACCAAGCGCATTGAGTTGGATTTCCGTCTGTTGGTGGCCACTAACCGCAATCTGGAGGAGGAGGTGCAGCGGGGGCTGTTCCGTTCGGACCTTTTCTACCGGCTGAACGTCATCCGGGTCCACATTCCCCCTCTGCGGCAGCGCCCTGAGGATATCCTGCCTATGGCGCATCAGTTTTTGGAGCGGTTCTGCAAGGAATACGGCAAGCAGCTGGCGTTAAGTCCCCGGTTTGTGGCCTTTCTGGAGCAATATCCCTGGCCCGGCAATGTGCGTCAGCTGGAAAACCTGATGGAACGGCTGGTCATCACCGCCCAGAATCCGATTTTGGACATTACGGCCCTGCCGCTGGAATACAACAGCGGCGGCAGCGCACCGGACCTCCCCTCTCAGGAGGGGACTCTGGCGGAGCGGATGGATGCCTTCGAGGGACAGATCATCCGGGATTCCTACCGCCGCTGCGGCACCACGGTGGCTGTGGCGAAGGAACTGGGCATCTCTCAGGCCACCGCTGTCCGGAAAATCGCCAAATATGTGAAGGACCGGAAGGAATGAAGCTGTTATGAATCTCATTTCTTTAAAAACAGAACTGCGGCAGGAGCTGAAGCTGACGCCGCAGCTACTGCAATCCATGGAAGTCTTGCAGATGAATTCTCAGGAGTTGCTGGACTATCTGGGGAATCTCTCCGAGGAGAATCCCACCTTGGAACTTTCGGAGGCCTCGGAGCTTCGCTCTGCCTATGCGGAGCTGCGGCAGAAAGCCAGTTGGCTGGACGCGGGGACCTTTGGGACCTCCTTTGCCCATGAGGAGGATGCCCCACCGGAGCCGGGAGCGACTGATAAGGAGCTGGACAGCCTGTCTGCGTTTCTCTGCGATCAGTTGGAACGGAAACGACTGCCGAAGCCCATGCTGGCCCTGTGTAAATATATGGCGGAGCTGGTGGACGAGGACGGATATCTGACGCAGGAGGATCTGGACGGCCTGACAGAAATGAAGATCCCCCAGACGATGGTAGATCAGGCGCTGGATGCGATTCAGTCCTTGGAGCCTGCCGGTGTGGGTGCCCGGGATCTGTCGGAGTGTCTGGTGCTTCAGCTGAGCCGCCGGAAGGACAACGTTCCCTACGCTATGGACATTGCCGCACGGTTCCTCACGGAACTGAGCCGCAGCCACTATGGGCCCATCACCAAGGCCCTTGGGGCCAGTATCTCTGAAATTCAGGCGGCGGAGAAGGCCATCGCTGCCTTGGATCCTCACCCCGGTCAGGCGTTTCAGCCGGCAGAGCCGACCCTCTATGTCCGGCCGGATGTGTTCATTGTGGAGTTGGAAGGGGAATTGCAGGTGCTGCTGAACGAATACTATCTTCCAAAGGTCACTGTGAACCCTTATTACAGCAGTATGGCCAAGGAGAGTGACGATCCGGAGGCCCGCACTTATTTAAAGGAGAAGCTGCGGCAGACCAAATGGCTGCTGGACAGTCTGGAACGCCGGGGCAGCACCCTGCGCCGCTGCGCGCAGGCCATTCTGGACGCGCAGAGACCATTCTTTTCCGGGCAGACTGCGGAACTGTCACCCATGAAGCTGTCCTCCCTGGCGGAGACACTGGACCTGCACCCTTCCACCGTTTCCCGGGCCGTGCGGGATAAATACCTGCAATGCCGTCAGGGAATCTATCCGCTGCGATACTTTTTCAGTCGGGCGGTGGGACAGCAAGGACTGTCCCGTCAGGCGGTGAAGCAGCGGATGCTGCTTCGCTTCAAGGATGAGGATTCCAGCCATCCTCTCAGTGATCAGGCACTTTGCGACCTGCTGGCGGAGGAGGGGATTTTTCTGGCCCGCCGCACTGTGGCAAAATATCGGATCGAGCTGGGAATCGGTTCCTCCACGGCCCGCCGGGCCCGGAACCGTGGAAAATAAGGCATGATGAGTTAAGATCAAAAGACGGAAGGCCCTGATTAGCTTCCGCTGACACCTATTTAATTTTAGAGGTATGCGTTGATTTGATGCATACCTCTGTTTTTTGCAATGACGGGCGTATGACCGGCAAGACAGCCGAAGAGAATTTGGAGTTTTTTGCAAGAGCCTTGTAAAACGGGAATCGAAATGAATTTACGTTGCGTAAGGTGACGTAAAAATTTTGTAAAAACTAAAAACTTTTCTTGCAATCAAGGTTGTCAGTTTGTATAATAGGCGTATGAATAAAGGGGTGAGCTTTATGGACAATGACGGATTGACCCAGTATATGCGGATTGCAATCTCTGTGGCTGAGCGGATCGCGGCGGGAGAACTGCGGGAAGGGGAAAAAATTTCCGGTCGGTCCAAGCTCTCGTCGGAATATGAGGTGTCGCCGGAGACTGTCCGGCGGGCCATCCAGCTTCTCAGTGATATGCGGGTGGTGGCGGTGAAGGAACAGAGCGGCGTATATGTGCTCTCTGCGGACAATGCCAAGCGCTATCTGCAAAACTTTGAGAACAGGGCAGATCTGATGAGCAAACGCCGGAAACTGCGGGAACTGATCGAGGAAAAGGAGGCGCTGAACCGCCGCATGGGGGAACTGTGCCAGAGTATTCTGGAGGATACCCTTTATCCTGTTCAACCGGCGGAGACGCTGCCTACGTTTAGCTGCCGGGTGCCGGATGGCTGGTACGGCATCGGAAAAAATTTGGGTGACCTGCGATTCTGGCAGGCTACCGGCGCTACGGTGGCTGCCATCCGCCGGGGCACCACGGATATTCTTTCCCCCGGCCCTTACGCGGAGCTGTACGCCGGGGATACCGTTATTTTTGTGGGCGAAAAGAAAGCGAAGGAGGCGGTAGAACGCTTCCTGAACACAGAGCAGGAAACCGGATCCGGCAAGGGTCCTTAATCGGAAAGGAGCAGCCTATGGTTCACAATCAACTTCACGCAATCGACCTCATCATCATCGCAGCCTACCTGATTTCCATGGTTTTGATCGGCGTGGTGGTGGTCAAGAAAGTTCAGAGCATGGACGACTACTATCTGGGCGGCCGGTCCTTCGGTCCACTGGTGCTGATGGCTACCGTGTGCGCCACCATCATTGGCGGCAGCGGCCTTATGGGCCGGGCGGGCGTGGCCTATTCCAGCGGCTTCAAGGCCATTATGACGGCACTGCCCTATCTTCTGGGTATGTTTATTTTCTCCGGCTTTGCCGGGCGGATCTCCGCAGTGGGCACTACGTTCCATGTGACCTCAATCCCGGACCTTTTTGAGCAGCGCTTCGGCAAGACCACCAAGGTGATCCTGGGCTGTCTCATTGCCTTCACCATGATGGGCACCGTGGCCTCCCAGGTGACGGCCACCGCCACCATCATCAATATGCTGGGCAATGAGATCGGAATTTCCTACGAGATGGGCGCGCTCATCGCCTGTGTCGTGTTTATAGTCTATACGGCCACCTCCGGCCTGTTCGGCGTGATCTATACGGATGTATTTCAGTTTGTCATGCTGATTCTGTTTGTCTACATTCTGATTCCCTCGGCGTCTCTGGTCAAGCTGGGTGGCTTGTCCGTCTTTTTGGAGGGACTTGCTCCGGAATTGGCAAAGCCCTATCTGGATGGCGGCATCGTGGGCGATATCATTACCTATTTCGTCTTTACTCTGGCGGGAGCGGAAATGTGGCAGCGGGCCTTCGCTGCCAAGAGCCAGAAAGCGGCCAAGGAGGGCCTGTTCCTGGGGACTCTGGCCTATGGACTTACCATTCCACTGGTGTGGTTCATGGGCGTGGTGGCACATCAACTGGTGTCGGCGGAAAAACTGGCCCAGTACGGCTCTACGGACGCGGTGGTCCCGGCTCTGGCCATTGAGATCCTGCCGGTGGGCCTGACGGGTCTGGCACTGGCGGGGATTCTGTCCGTTATCATGTCTACGGCGGACAGCTACCTGATCGTCTCCGTGCAGACCTGCGTCCACGATATTTATAAGGTCTTCAATCCCAATATTTCTGAGAAAAAGGAACTGCGGCTGACCCGCGTGTTTGCGGTGATCCTACCCTTGGGAGCGCTGGTGATCGCCCTGTACATCAAAAACGCTTACAGCATTCTGATGTTCGCGTGGAGCTTTTACGCGGCGGCGGCAGGACTGCCGGCATTTGCGGCGCTGTATTGGAAAAAGGCCACCAAGGCCGGCATCATCGCCGGTATGGCGGCGGGTTTCACGGTTTGTGTAGGCTGGAAGCTGGCGGGGGTGCCCTTCGGCCTCGGGCCTACGGTCCCCGGCGCCATTGCCTGCGCTGCTGCATTGGTTGGAGTCAGTCTGGCTACCTATCGGAAGACACCGACCCCCTTCCTGGACCCTTATCAGAACGCGGCGGGCCGCTGAATGGTTGATGCCGGTATGAAAATCTGATACCATATTCTCCGGGGAAGATTCCCCGGAGAATTTTTTACTTTTTACGCGACGGAACGCACGGATTTCTCGTCTATGTGGGCAGAGAGACAAAAGGAGGCGCGGCTATGGACGATACGCAGATCATTGACCTCTACTGGGACCGGGATCAGGGAGCCATTACGGCTACCGCCGGGAAGTACGGCAGCTTTCTCCATGCTCTGTCCTGGAATATCCTCCGCAGCCATCACGATGCGGAAGAGTGCGTTAACGATACTTATTTCCGGGCCTGGAACGCCATACCGCCGGAGCGACCAGGTGCACTTCGGGCCTGGCTGGGGCGGATCACCCGGAACCTGTCGCTGGACCGCTGGAAGGCGGGGCGGACCCAAAGCCGGGGCGCGGGTATGGAGACGCTGCTGGGGGAACTGGACGAGTGCATCCCAGACCATCGGGGACCGGAGCAGGCGGCGGAGGAGCGGGTTTTGGCGGAATGTGTCAGCGCGTTTCTGCGGGGACAGACGACGGATAACCGGTATATCTTCCTGCGGCGCTACTGGTACGGCGAGGATATCGCCGCCATCGCAAAGCGTCTGGATTGCGGCGAGAGCCGGGTAAAATCTGCCCTGTTCCGCACGAGAAAGGCCCTGCGGGCATTTTTGGAAAAGGAGGGGATCGTGGTATGAAAGCAGAGCGATTGTTCCGGGCCATCGGTTTGGTGGATGAGGGTCTGATCGAGGCGGCCGCTGAGACCCCTGCGAAAAAGCGGCCCGTCTGGCGGCGGTATGCGGCTGCAGCGGCCTGCTTGATGGTGCTCTGCGGGGCGGGAGCCGTCTATCTGATCACCGGCGGATTTCGCGGCTATGGGGCCAGTGCGGGGGGCAGCGGGATCAACAACGCGGGCGGCGCTGCAGACGCCGTCACCTTTATGTCGTATGCCGGGCCGGTGTTGCCCCTGACCACAGCAGAAGAAAACCCCGGCGTGACGGCGGAACGCCGCACGGATTGGGATTTTACCCCCCGGACAGACCCGGAGGGGTACGATTCTCAGTGGGGCGCTACGGTGACGGACAGCTATGTTCTCCGCAATCCAACCGATACGGATGTGACGCTGACCCTGCTGTATCCCATTGTGGGCGGGATCAAGGATCTGCTTTCCATAGATCCCAGCGTGACGGTGAACGGAGAGAAAGCGGAGACGGAGTTGGTTATCGGCGATTACGCGGGCGGCTTTGGCGGCGCCGGCGGCGGTGACACTTCTACCCTGAATCTGCGATATCCCAGCCAATGGACGGATTATCAGGCGCTTCTGGACGGCGGTGATTACAGAGAGACGGTTACCGGGACGCAAATACCGGCGGATATGCCGGTCACGGTCTATACCTTTACGGATTTTGAAGCGCCCACGGAGCAATATCAGGCGGCTACCCAGGCGGTGACGTTTACGGCAGATGAAACCCGTACCACGGCACTGTCCTACGGCTTTGAGGGGTACGGCTGGGATGAACGCACCGGAGAGATCACTTACAGCTATTTTGTACCTGACGGTCAGCGGCGGAGTAAAACCGACAAGAAGCTGATCGTGATCGGGACGGACCTGACGGGCTATACATTACAAGGCTATCAGGATGGCGGCTGCGATTCCGGCGAGGAGATAGAGGGTGTTTCCTGCACCGTTACTCGGAGTGAGACCACGCTTCATGAGACGCTGCTGACCCTGTGCCGGGAGATCCTTGACACAATGGAAGAAAATCCTGGCTATTACGGCTGGCTCAGCGAGGCGGCGGAGATTTTGAACCCGGAAACTTATTGCTTGCTGGCGGAGCGGGCGTTGGAGCAATACGGCCTGTTGTCGGATAAACCGGTGGACCGTTATGACAGCGGACGGCTGGATGAGCTGATGGACGAGGTGCTGTCTGTGGATCGGGTACTGTATCTGAAAACGGAGGTTACCGTTCCGACTGGCGGTACGGCGGAGGTCACGGCGCAGTACTGGAAGGCCCCCAGCTTTGACTTTGCCTGCTCCGGCTCAGAGCATCGGAATTTACAGGGATATGATCTGATGACCACGCTGGATTCCACTCTGGCCTTCACGGCCCAGACAGCCTCCGTTACCCATGCAGAAAACGTCCAAATCACAGGCCAGAACATCGGTTTTGATCCGGAAAATGGCGTTACGGAGGTGAAGTTGGACCCAAACCAGCCCCATTATTATTTGGAAATTCAACCGGTTCCCAAGGAGACAGATTGACAGACGGAATGAACAGGAGGCACAGCATTGACGCTGTGCCTCCTGCGTTCATCTGTTATTTTTCGTAGAATTTGATCAGAGCCTGAGTGCCCAGATCACCGCAGCCTCGGTCGATCAAGGATTGACAGTTGGAAAGCGCCTGCTGCAAAACATTCAGATCCAGCCCGGCGTTTTCTGCTTCCTCTTCCGCAAGACGCATATCTTTCACAAAGTGCTTCATGAAGAAGCCGGGGGCAAAGTCACCTGTCAGGATCTTCTTGCCCTGAAAGTCCAGCTGCTTGCTGCCAGCGGCTCCGGTGGATACGGCGCCCAGCAAAGTATTCCCGTCTAACCCCTCCGCCTTGGCATAGGCCAGGGCTTCACACACGCCGGAGAGCGCTCCGGCGATCATGATCTGATTGGCCATTTTGGCGTGTTGGCCGCAGCCTGCGGGACCGAAATAGGTGATGTTAGTGCCCATTGCCTGGAAAATGGGGAGGCAAGCGTCGAAATCTGCCTGATCGCCGCCTACCAGAATGGAAAGCGTTCCAGCACGGGCCCCGCTGTCACCGCCGGTGACGGGGGCGTCCAGCACTCGCAGTCTCCGGGCGGCGCCCTCTTGGTAGATCCGCTGGGCCAGGGTGGGGCTGGTGGTGGTCATGTCGATGAGCGTCATACCCTTGGCGGCACTGTCCAGAATATTGCCGGGGGCAAAGTAGACCTCCTCCACATCCTTGGGGAAGCCCACCATGGTGATGACCACCTCGCTGGCCTTTACGCACTCCGCAATGCTGCCGTGGGGTACGGCACCCTCGGATATCACGTCTGCCACTTTTTCCGGGTGACGGGCATAAATGTGGACCTCGTAGCCCGCTTTCATCAGGTTCCGCACCATGGCTTTCCCCATGATGCCTACGCCGATCCAGCTGATCCTCTGCATATTGATCCCTCCTGTGTCATTTTTTTCAGCATGACACATTTAAAGAGGAGTGTCAAGAGAAACAACTGTCCTTGTTGCAAATACACATAAAATTGATAGGAAAAGCACGGAAAATTTGACATCTGAAATCTTGACGAATAAACTGCGCGGGACTATAATCAGTCCATCAATTTCGGAGCGGGCCAACGCTTCGGCCATATTGAAAATGCGTGGATCGAGACAAGTACCGTGGCCAAACGGTCACAGCGAGCCGGGGGCAGTGGAAGCCCGGTACAACGGGGCGGCGGGAATAACACTCAGGAGCAGCGATCTGAACGGCGACAGCCCAGTAGGAGAGACGCGGCGTGCGGCGTTAAAGCACAGGGGTTTGTTGGAACCCCGCAAAGGGGCTGATTTTCGATCAGCAAGTTAGGTGGCACCACGGATGCGGCAGCGATTCGTCCTAAAATTTTAGGATCGTTCGCTGCTTTTATTTTTTCCGGAGGTGCTTTTTTATGTGCGCAATTATGGGATTTTCCACGAAGAAACTGGACAAGCATGAGATTTGGGAGTATTTCGACCGAACACTCTCCCGGGGACCCGATATGTCCAAGATCATGGACACCGGCTCTGGCTGGCTGTGTTTCCACCGGCTGGCCATCATGGGCCTGACCGAGGCCGGCATGCAGCCCTTTGAGCTGGACGGCGACATGGTGGTCTGCAACGGCGAGCTGTACGGCTTCCGCCCCCTGAAGCGGCAGCTGACGGAGAAGGGCTACGAATTCAAGAGCGGCAGCGACTGCGAGATCATTCTGCCGTTGTACCGGGAATACGGCCTTTCTATGTTTGCCAAGCTGGACGCGGAGTTTGCCATGATCATCTATGACCACAAGACGGATTCCCTCATCGCCGCCCGGGACCCCATCGGCATCCGGCCGCTGTTCTACGGCTATCTGGATGACGGCGGCATCGTGTTCGCCAGCGAGGCCAAGAACCTTATCGGCCTGTGCAAGGAGGTCTGCCCCTTCCCGCCGGGGCATTATTACGCAGACGGCAAGTTCGTCCGCTACGCCGACCTGACCACTGTTACGGAGTATTGCCATGATAATCTGGAGACCGTCTGCCGCACCATCCGCAATAAACTGATCGCCGGTGTGGATAAGCGGCTGGACGCCGATGCCCCGTTGGGCTTCCTGCTCTCCGGCGGCCTGGATTCCTCTCTGGTGTGCGCCATCAGCGCCCTGGTGCTGGGGAAGAAGATCCGTACTTTCGCCATCGGAATGGACAAGGATGCCATTGATCTGAAATACGCCAGAGAAGTGGCGGATTACATCGGCGCGGATCACACCGAGGTATATATGACCCGCCAGCAGGTGCTGGATACGCTGGAAGAGGTGATCTCCCTGCTGGGGACCTATGACATCACCACCATCCGGGCCAGCATGGGCATGTACCTCTGCTGCAAGGCCATCCACGAGCAGACCGACATCCGGGTGCTGCTGACCGGCGAGATCAGTGACGAGCTCTTCGGCTACAAGTACACCGACTTCGCCCCCTCTCCCGAGGCCTTCCAGCAGGAGGCCAAGAAGCGGGTGGATGAGCTGTATATGTACGATGTGCTCCGGGCGGACCGCTGCATCTCCGCCAACTCTCTGGAAGCCCGGGTGCCCTTCGGCGACCTGGATTTCGTGAAGTACGTCATGAACATCGATCCGGCCATGAAGGTCAACACCTACGACATGGGCAAGTACCTTCTGCGCCACGCCTTTGAAAAGGACCACCTGCTGCCTGACGACATCCTCTGGCGCCAGAAGGCCGCCTTCTCCGACGCCGTGGGCCACTCCATGGTGGACGACCTGAAGGAGTACGCCGAGACCAAGTACACCGACGCCGAGTTTGAGGAAAAGCGGAAGAAATACGATTTTGCCCAGCCGTTCACCAAGGAATCCCTGCTGTACCGGGAGATCTTCGAGAAGTACTATCCCGGCCAGGCCCCCATGGTGAAGGACTTCTGGATGCCAAATAAGAGCTGGAAGGGCTGCGACGTCAACGATCCCTCTGCCCGCGTGCTGAGCAACTACGGCGAGAGCGGAACATAAAGAATCAAATCACCTCCGTCGTTTTCGGCGGAGGTGATTTTGATACACATATAAATTAAGGGGTACACTTCGGCCTTTTCAGTGCTTTCGGGCTTAGTCAGAGGGGTTGATCTGGGAGAGGTAGCGGTAAATGCTGGCGGTGGAACAGCCGAGGGCGGCCGCGGCGCTTTTAATGGCGCCCTTCAGCAGAAAAATGCCGGCGGATTCCAGAGAAGTGATGACCTGAAGCCGCTCGCTGTGGGTGAGGTGGCCGGGCGTGACCCCCATCCGTTCCAACTCCCGGTTGATGGCGTCCAAAGCCACCGCATCTGCGGAGTTGCGGAATTTTTCCGGGGAGG
>OGGZ01001722.1_pt1 | contig 17369 bp, 8 predicted proteins | sample 1571371 | NCBI WGS metagenome assembly OGGZ01 (sample SAMEA2582025, study PRJEB24529) | metagenome | biome: Human gut stool | place: China | collected 2011
TACTCCACCTGAATGCCGATCACTATTGGCTGACCGAATTCAGCGGAGAATGGGCGCACGAAGCGAATATGACCGAACGCCAGCTGGATTTCGGCAAAAAAATCATCGATACCAAACTGGGCGTCCGCGCCAATATGTTTTGCTCTCCTTTCTTTTTTCTCTCGCTGAATCAACCGGCACGGGAAAATGAAGGCGATATCCTGATGGGGACCATCGGCTGGACCGGAAATTTCCGTTTCACTTTCGAAGTCGATAACCTGAACGGTTTACGGATTATCTCCGGCATAAACCCCCATGCTTCCGAATACTCTCTGAAACCCAAAACCGTATTCAGTACACCGGAATTTATTTTCACTTACAGTACTGCGGGTACCGGTGAAGCCACCCGGAATTTCCACAACTGGGCCCGGAAATACCAGATTAAAGACGGTCTTGCCGACCGGATGACCCTTTTGAATAACTGGGAAGCGACTTATTTCGACTTCAACGAAGACAAGTTGATCGATCTGTTCGGTGAGGCTCAGAAACTGGGAGTCGATATGTTCCTGCTCGACGACGGATGGTTCGCCAACAAATATCCCCGTAGCGGTGACCATCAAGGACTAGGCGACTGGGAAGAAACTAAGGACAAATTACCGAACGGTATTGCCAAACTGGTCGAAGAAGCTAACGCCAAAGGAATAAAATTCGGCTTGTGGATAGAACCCGAAATGGTTAGCCCGAAGAGTGAATTATATGAAAAACACAAAGACTGGGTCATCCGTTTCCCGAACCGCGACGAGTATTACTTCCGGAATCAGCTGGTACTCGACCTGAGTAACCCCGAAGTACAGGATTATGTCTTCAACGTGGTAGACCGGCTGAAAACCGAAAATCCCGGAATCGCTTACTTCAAATGGGATTGCAATAGCCCCATCACCAATATTTATTCGGCTTATCTGAAAGACAAGCAATCCCATCTTTATGTCGACCACATTCACGGTCTGTATAAAGTACTGGAACGTATCCAGAAGAAATACCCCGATCTGCCGATGATGCTCTGCTCCGGCGGTGGCGGACGTACCGATTACGAAGCTCTGAAATATTTCACCGAATTTTGGCCGAGCGATAATACCGACGCCGTAGAACGGATCTTTATTCAATGGGGATATTCCTATCTGTTTCCTTCAAAAGCGATGGCCGCACACGTAACCTCTTGGGGCAAACAACCGCTGAAATTCCGGGTAGACGTTGCCTCTATGGGTAAACTGGGATTCGATATCCGCACACATGAGATGAATGAGAATGAAATCCGTTTTTGCCAGGAAGCGGTGAAAAATTTCAAACGCCTGAGCCACGTGATCGGTAACGGTGATATGTACCGCATCGTATCTCCGTACGAAAAAGACCATGCCGTCGTCTTATATACCGATCAGGCCAAAGACAAAGCCGTCGTTTATGCCTTCGATATGCACCCGCGTTATGCAGAAATCCTGCAACCGGTACGCCTGCAAGGGCTGGATGCCAACAAACGCTATAAGGTAGAAGAAATCAACCTGATGCCCGGTAATCATTCGGCATTGGAATGCCATGGAAAAACGTATTCGGGAGATTACCTGATGAAAGTAGGTATTCCTTTGCTCTCGAGCAGTCATCTGCAAAGTCATGTCGTGGAACTGACCGCTGAATAAGGCAACAGTCGACAATAACGGTGACAACGGATAAACACTGAAAACCGATAAAACGTTTTTTCTATCCGTTGTAACCGTTATCTTCTCCTTACCACAGAATAGTCCATTACTTTCATCGAATAAACTATTGTGCTCTGCCCGCTCAAAAGGTAAATTTGATACGGGATACGATAATCATGATCAAAAATAACAAAGATGCTAAAGACAATTGTAACGATACTGTTCGTTTGCAGCAGTGGGTTTCTGGTCAGAGCAGAGCAGAAACAAGAATGGAAATTATGGTATAAACAACCGGCACGGCAATGGATGGAAGCCACTCCACTGGGTAACGGCCGTTTGGGCGCCATGATTTTCGGTGGAATAAAAACAGAAAAAATTGCCCTGAATGAGATCACTTTATGGTCCGGGCAACCGGATCCTCATCAAGAGATCGCTTGTGGTAAAGAAAAACTAGCCGAAATACGCCGGTTATTTTTCGAAGGAAAATGGATCGAAGGTAATCAAATGGCCGGCCGATACCTGGCAGGCTATCCCAATTCGTTCGGGACTCACCTGCCCGTAGGAGATTTGAATCTGAAATTTCACCACGATACGTCCCGTATTTCGGACTATCACCGTCAGCTCGACCTGACAAATGCCCTCACAACAGTAACCTACAAGGTGGGGACAACCCGATTCAAACGCGAATATTTCAGTTCTCACCCGGCGGATGTGCTGGTTATCCGTTTATCCGCCGACCGGAAAGGAGCTGTCGGTTTCGACCTGGATCTGGGCTTATTGCACGAAGCACTGGTCGATACGACACCGGACGAACTCCTTTTCAACGGGCAAGTATCTTTCCCTAAGTTCGGTCCCGGCGGAGTGCGGTTTACAGGTAAAATAAAGGTAGTGACCGACGGTGGCCGGATCATCTCCCAAAACAATAGTTTAAGTATCACCCAGGCCGATGCCGTCACGATTTTTATCGATATACGGACCGATTTCAATAACCCGGAATATATTTCCCAATGCAGTCAAAGCATACACAAGGCCAGTATACAAAAATACAAACAGTTGAAACAAGCCCATATCCAGGACTACAACAGCTTATTCAACCGGGTCGAGCTCTGCCTGGGGACGAGTGAAGCCGACAAATTACCGACAGATGAACGCTGGCAACGCCTGAAAGCAGGTAAAACGGACGTCGGTCTGGAAGCACTGTTTTTCCATTACGGCCGTTACCTGATTATTTCCAGCTCCCGGGAGGATTCACCCCTTCCGGCCAATTTACAAGGTTTATGGAACGACAATCTCGCCTGCAATATGCCCTGGACCTGTGACTACCATCTGGATGTCAATACCCAGCAAAATTATTGGCTGACCAATATCGCAAACCTGGCCGAATGTAATGCTCCGCTGTTCAACTACATCGGAGCTCTGTCGGTTGCAGGTGAAAAAACAGCGGAGAAAGTGTACGGCTGTCCGGGTTGGGTAGCTCATACCGTTGCTAATATATGGGGGTATACCGCTCCGGGAAGCAGTGTCAACTGGGGATTATTTCCGACAGCCAGTACTTGGATCGGTTCTCACCTGTGGCACCACTACCTCTTCACCCAAGATAAGGCATTCTTAAAAGAACAAGGTTATCCGTTACTGAAAAAGAACGCTCTCTTTTTCCTGCATTACCTGGTGGAAGATCCTCATACCGGTTATCTGATGACCGGTCCGAGCACTTCTCCGGAAAATTCATTCCGTTATCAGGGATGGGAATTGGCCCTTTCGATGATGCCTACTTGTGACCGTGTTCTGGTATACGAGCTTTTCGATGCCTGTATTCAATCGGCAGAAGTCCTGGGGATAGATCAGGACTTCCGGGATAGTCTGAAACTGGCGATACAAAAATTACCTCCGCTGAAAATCGGAAAAAACGGAGAAGTACAGGAATGGTTTGAAGATGTGGAAAACGCCCATCCCAATCATCGTTGTGCGACTCATTTACTCTCCCTGTATCCTTTTGCCCAAATATCCCTGCAACATACGCCCGAATTGGCTGAAGCCGCCAAAAAAGTCATCGACAACCGCCTGAGTGCTCCCGACTGGGAAGATGTAGAATTCAGCCGGGCCAATATGATCAGCTATTATGCCCGCCTGAAAGAACCTGAAGAAGCTTATCACAGCTTATCTGTCCTGCTCCGTAAATTGATTCAGAAAAACCTGTTTACCATATCGGCCGCCGGTATCGGAGGGGCAGAATGCGATATCTATATCTTCGACGGTAACCAGGCAGCTCCTGCCGGAATAGCCGAAATGTTGCTCCAAAGCCATGAAGGATACGTCGAATTTATTCCAGCTTTACCCAAGGCATGGCCCGACGGTCATTTCAAAGGTTTATGCATCAGAGGAGGCGGAGAAGCCGATCTGGAATGGCAAAACAGTGAAATCCGGAAAGCTTGTCTGACAGCCCGTTCAGACCGGGAATTCAAGATCAAACTACCGGGTGATCCGCAACAATGGCGACTGAAAAAAAATGGGAAAACCATAAAAAATGTCCTCATCGATAAAGACCGGGTATTCCCGATCTTACTGAAGAAAAACGACCGATTAGAAATAGAAAAAATTTAATTCGATATCTTATGTATAAATATCTGTTTAGCCTCTTGTTTTTAGGCTGTTTATCTTGTCAAATGCAATCTTCCGATTCTTCCCTCCGGTTATGGTACAAACAGCCGGCCAAGGAATGGATGGAAGCGACCCCCACCGGTAATGGCCGTTTAGCGCCATGATATACGGCGGAACACAAACCGAAACGATCGCTTTGAACGAAATCACCATGTGGGCCGGGCAGGCAGACGAAAATCAGGAAATACCCTGTGGTAAAGAAAAATTAGCTGAGATGCGTCAACTCTTTTTTGCCGGCAAGCTGATCGAAGGTAATCAAATGGCAACCCAATATCTATCGGGTACCCCCCACTCTTTCGGAACTCATGTACCGGTCGGTGATCTGAAGATCGACTTCGGCTATGACACCACCCGTATCTCGGATTATACCCGGCAACTGGATCTGACCACCGGCGTTACGACCGTCGGATTTAAAGTCGACGGTATAGGGTATAAACGGGAATATTTCTGTTCCAATCCCGACAACGTCCTGGTGATGCGTTTTACGGCAGATAAAGGAAATTCATTGGATTTCGAAACCGGTTTAGCCCTACTCCGCAAAGCCACCGTTACCACAGAAGGCAATGAACTCGTATTTACAGGTAAAGTCGATTATCCGCAATTCGGCCCCGGAGGTGTGAACTTTATCGGAAAAATCAACATCGCCCAGCAAGGGGGAACCATCGAGGCCAGGGAGGGAAAAATCCGGGTCAAAGGAGCCGACGAAGCTATCCTGACCCTGGATATCCGGACAGACTATAAAAATCCCGGTTACCGGACCCAATGTGCCCAAACCCTGGCCCAAGCCGGACAACAAAGCTACGAACAACTGAAAAAAGCCCATATGGACGATTATACCGCCCTATTCAATCGGGTAGAAATCGACCTGGGCAATAGCGAAGCCGACAATCTGCCGACAGATATCCGTTGGTCGAGAATCAAAAGCGGAGCGAAAGATCCTGGTCTGGATGCTCTGTTCTTCCAATACGGCCGTTATCTGCTGATTTCTTCTTCCCGTGAAAATTCACCCCTGCCTGCCAATCTGCAAGGCGTATGGAACGATAATCTGGCCTGTAATATGAGCTGGAGCTGTGACTATCACCTGGACATCAACACCGAACAGAATTACTGGGCTTCGAATGTCACCAACCTGCACGAATGTAACCAGCCCTTTTTCAATTACATCGAATCTTTATCGGAAGACGGTGAAAAAACAGCCAGAAGAGTGTACGGAAGTCCGGGCTGGGTAGCTCACACCGTTACGAATGTATGGGGAAATACAGCTCCGGGAGGCGGAGTCAATTGGGGGTTGTTCCCTGTCGCTAGCTGTTGGGTCGCTTCCCATTTGTGGAGCCACTACTGCTACACCCAAGATCAGGAATTCCTGAAAAACCAGGCTTATCCGATCCTGAAAAAGAATGCCATTTTCTTCCTCGATTACATGACGACAGATCCCAATACCGGTTATCTGGTTACCGGACCGACCAATTCAGCTGAAAATTCGTTTAAATTCAACGGCTGGGAACTGGCTCTTTCCATGATGCCCACCTGTGACCGGGTGTTGGTACATGAATTATATACTTCTTGTATAGAAGCTTCCAAAATCCTGAATACCGATACCGGTTTCCGGGATTCCCTACAACAAGCCCTGGCTAAATTTCCTCCTTTAAAAATCGGTAAGAACGGAGAAGTACAGGAATGGATGGAAGATTTTGAACAGGCACACCCCAATCACCGCCATGCTTCCCATCTGTTAGCCCTCTATCCTTTCGCACAGATTTCTGTCGCTCATACTCCTGAATTAGCTCAGGCTGCCAAAAAAGCGATCGATAACAAACTGGCCGCTCCGGACTGGGAAGATGTAGAATTCAGCCGGGCCAATATGATCAATTTCTATGCCCGTCTGAAAGAACCCGAAGAAGCTTACAACAGTGTTTGTTATCTTTTACAAAAGCTCACCCGGGAAAACCTGTTGACGGTATCCCCCAAAGGAATAGCAGGAGCTCCCTGGGACATTTTTATCTTCGACGGTAATCAGGCCGGCATATCAGGAATAGCCGAAATGCTGGTACAAAATCACGAAGGATATATCGAATTCCTGCCAGCCCTTCCTCAGGCATGGCCAACCGGAAGCTACAAAGGCTTATGCGTAAAAGGCGGTGCAGAAACCGATCTGAAATGGCAAAACGGGAAAGTAACGGCAGCCACGGTCAAAGCCACCACTGCCAACACCTTCCGGCTTAAATTACCTGCCGGCACATCGAACCCCAAGAGCACTTTAAACGGCAAAACTTATACCCTATCTCCGGATAATGAGGGAATTATCACTCTGGAATTGAGTCAGGGAGATTGTTTTGAATTGAAATATTAATATAAATTTCCGAATGATGATCAAAATACAACTGGCCTCTCTACTGCTTTTGCTAAGTTTTGCAGTCCATGCCCAAACTGAATATTATTCTTTGAACAGTCCGGATTCGAACGTTCACTGGAAAGTAAAACCTCAGGCAGAAACCGATACGGACAGCCTACAGCTTTTCCGAAGCGATTATCCGTTAAAAGACTGGGTAGACGCCATCGTGCCGGGGACTGTGTTCAGTTCTTATGTGGCCGCCGGTTTGGAAAAAGATCCGAATTTCGGAGACAATATTTATCAGGTCGATAAAACAAAATACGACAGAAGCTACTGGTACCGGACCGAATTTTCGGTACCGGCTTCTTTCACACAAGAAAAAATATGGCTTCATTTCCAAGGGATTAACCGACGGGGTGAGGTCTTTTTAAACGGGCATCGCCTGGGATTACTAGACGGATTCATGCATCGGGGCAAATTCGATATCACAGCTTTGATTAATCCCGCAGGAAGGAATGTACTGGCTGTCCTTGTACAGACTCCGCAACATCCCATGGCCAATTTTGCTTCCCCCACATACATTTGTAGCGGTGGCTGGGATTGGATTCCCTATGTTCCGGGACTAAACTCGGGAATTACCGATAAAGTCTTCCTGAGCAACAGCGGCCCGGTAACCCTCGAAGATCCCTGGATCAGAACCCTTCTGCCGACCAATGCCCGGGCAGATCTGGTGATAGCCGTCACAGCCAAAAACAACAGTTCTGCCCAGCAGGAAGTCACTCTGAAAGGAGTCATCCAACCCGGCAGCATCGAGTTTACCCAAAAGATCAGTATTGCTCCCCATCGCTCTGCCGAAATCAAACTGGATAAAAGCGATTTCCCTCAACTCGTGATTCACAATCCCTTACTTTGGTGGCCTAACGGATATGGAGCACCGAACCTCTACACCTGTCAGTTCCGGCTCTGTCTGGGAGAGAAAGTATCCGACACCCAAACCACCACCTTCGGTATCAAACGCTATTCTTATGATAATGAAGGAGGTGTATTACATCTGTCTATCAATGGGAAAAGGATTTTCGTCAAAGGAGCCAACTGGGGAATGCCGGAATATCTTTTGCGTTGCCGGGGCAAAGAATACGATACCAAAGTACGGCTACATCAGGAGATGCATTTCAATATGATCCGCAACTGGCTCGGTTCTACGACCGACGATGAATTTTACGAGGCTTGTGACAAATACGGGCTTTTGGTTTGGGACGATTTTTGGCTGAACTCCAATCCCAACCTACCGGAAGATATCCATTGTTTCAATTTCAATGCAATCGAAAAAATCAAAAGAGTCCGTAATCATCCTTGTATCGCTGTCTGGTGTGGCAATAACGAAGGCTGGCCCGAACCGCCCCTGGACAATTGGCTCAAAGAAAATATCGCCACCTTCGATGCAAACGATCGCCGCTATCAATCCAATTCGCATGAAGGTGATCTCTCCGGTAGCGGCTTATGGGGAAATCATGATCCCCGCTGGTATTTTACCGCTTACCCGACCAGCCTCGGCGGAACTCCCGGCTGGGGATTCCGTACAGAAATCGGAACAGCGGTATTCCCGAACTACGAAAGCTTCCGGAAATTCATGCCTGCCGATAAACAATGGCCCCGCAATGAAATGTGGGATAAGCATTTTTTCGGTCCCTGGGCATTCAATGCCACCCCGGATCAATACGATGCAGCCATCGCCGAACGCTATGGGAAACCGGAAAATATCGAAGAATACTGCCGGAAAGCACAGTTGTTGAATATCGAAACCAACCAAGCCATGTATGAAGGCTGGCTCGACCACATGTGGGAAGATGCCTCGGGCATCATAACCTGGATGGGACAATCTGCCTATCCTTCGATGGTATGGCAAACCTACGATTATTATTATGACCTGACCGGAGCTTTCTGGGGAGCGCGTAAAGCCTGTGAACCTCTGCACATTCAATGGAACCCGCTCACCAACTCCGTAAAAGTGGTCAATACCACTTCTCGTGACCAAGAACATCTCACCGCCGAAGTTGCCGTTTATAATAGTGACGGCAGCGAGGTCGAAACCTTGCGCTGTCGTCAAAAAATATCCGCTTATTCCAACACAGCCACTCATTGCTTTACAATTCCTTTTTATAAGCATGTAACCGATATCGCCCAAAACAAACCGGTAGTCGTTTCTTCGACAGAGAACGGACGACCGGAAGATGTCACAGACCGCAACGAAGGCACCCGCTGGGCGAGCCGGACCAGTGACAACGAATGGCTCTATATCGACCTGCAGCAACCGGTCAATATTTATGGTGTCGGTTTGAACTGGGAAACAGCCTATGGCAAAGAATATAAAATACAGGTATCCAACGATGCTCAGCATTGGCAAGACGTATATCATGTCCAATCGGGGAAAACCGGGAAACAGGATCTTTTCTTCGATGACGTAAAAGCCCGCTATGTAAAAGTACAAGGCATCAAACGAGGTACAGGCTGGGGTTATTCGCTCTGGGAAATGAAAGTATATGGCGGAACGACCCATGTCGACGGCCTGAGCGACGTACACTTCCTGAAACTCCGTTTGTCGGGGCAGGATGGACACACCATCAGCGAAAATCTCTACTGGCGGGGAATACACCGGGCGGATTTCACTGCCCTCAACCGACTCCCGAAAGTAAAACTTAAAGTCAGCAGTAAATCGATCCGGCAAGGCGATAAACAACTATTGATGGCCAAAATCACCAATCCGGCTTCCTCTCCTGCCGTTGCTTTCGCGAACTGGGTACAAGTCAGAAATTCAAAAACCGGAGAGAGAATTTTGCCGGTCATTATGAGCGACAACTATTTCACCTTATTGAAAGGAGAAACCCGGGAAATCCGGATAGAATTCGACGCCGCCTTATTAAAAGACGGAGCCCAGGCTATATTGACCGTCGAGCCTTATAATAATGCAGAAATAGTGAAGTAATCGGAAGATTTTGCATAATTACAATGTAATCGTTTGAAATCTAATTTTGCCTCCGTCAAAAGCTTCTTAACTCTGTAATCCGGAGTCATCGAGTCGAAAATTTATAAATGGATTTAAAACTTACAATTATGAGTAAAAAAAATAAAATCAATGGAGTTTATCTCTTCCTTATCTCTCTGGTCAGTGTTCTCAAAGGAATGAACACCTCAGAGTTTTCTCTGATAAGGATAGAGCTAAAAAGGCTCAGTGGAATTATGACCCTTCTCGTGAACAAGCTTATTTAGGGATAGAAAATTTTCCGGTTTTACAAGGTTGGGCCATGAGCAGTGCCTTGGTAGGTTGTATTCTCGGAGTCATGACTTCCGGTTATTATGCCGATCGGTACGGCCGGAAAAAATTACTGATTTTATCGGCGGTTTTATTTATTGTTTCGGCAGTATTTACCGGTCTGGCCGAAAATCTGACCGCTTTTGTCATCTATCGGATCATCGGTGGAATCGGTATCGGAATCACGTCGAATATTTCGCCGATCTATATAGCCGAAGTAGTTCCCGCCCACATCCGCGGACGTTATGTTTCACTCAATCAGCTGACCATCGTCCTCGGTATCTTATCCGCCCAAATCACCAACTGGCTGCTTGCCGAAGAGATCGTACCGGGTACCGATATTCTGGATACCTGGAACGGCCAAATGGGTTGGCGATGGATGTTCTGGGCAGAAAATGTGCCGGCAGTCTTATTTTTTGTCTGTATGTTCTTTGTACCCGAAAGCCCCAAATGGATGGTTTTCAATCACCGGAAAGAAGGAGCCCTCAAACTGTGGAAGCGCATCGGGGGAGAACAATATGCACAGGAAGAACTGCGGGTTACCCAGGAGAATGCTTCTCAGGACAGCGGAAAGGTGCCTTTCCTGTCCCTATTCAAGGGGAAAATGAAACGGGTGATCTGGATCGGGATCATTCTGGCAGCTTTCCAGCAATGGTGCGGAATCAATGTGATCTTCAATTATGCTCAGGAAATCTTTACCTCGGCCGGGTATACGATTTCGGACATGTTCTTCAATATCATCGTCACCGGTAGTGCCAATCTTATTTTCACCGTCATCGCCATCTTCACTGTCGATAAATTAGGCCGGCGTGCATTAATGCGCTTCGGAGCCCTGAGTCTGACCCTGATTTATCTGGTTATGGGTTGCTGTTACTTTTTCGAAATACAAGGCTTCCTGTTATTACTGCTCGTCGTCCTGGCCATTGCCTGTTACGCCGTATCGCTGGGAGCCGTAGTCTGGGTGATCCTGGCTGAAATCTTCCCGACCCGGGTACGCGGGACAGCCGTCGCTATCTCGACTTTCGCCCTCTGGGCAGCCTGTTTCATACTGACTTATACCTTTCCCATACTGAATAACAGTCTGGGAGCCGACGGAACTTTCTGGCTCTACGGTGCCATCTGTCTGGCCGGATACCTGTTTATCACTTTCCGCCTGCCGGAGACTAAACAAAAATCACTCGAAGAAATCGAAAAAGAACTATTGAAATAACACACAACACACCAACAATAAAATATATATTCCGTGATGAAACTAAAAGACTTACTGGCACAGAGCACAGTAGATACTCCGATTGTACGTTGCTGGGAAGAAGATGTCCTTCTCCCGACCTATGAAACCGGCGAGTTTGAAAAAAATCCGATTTTCCTTGAAAAACGGGTTTACCAAGGCAGTAGCGGTGTCGTATATCCCTACCCTGTCATTGAAAAAATCGCCGATCAACCGACTCAGAAAAGTTGGCACGTCGTTTTTATCGAAAACCAATACATCAAAGTCATGATCATGCCCGAACTCGGCGGTCGGATTCAAATGGCTTTCGATAAAGTGAAACAACGTCATTTCGTATATTTCAACCAAGTGATCAAACCGGCTCTGGTAGGACTCACCGGTCCCTGGATCTCGGGAGGTATCGAATTCAACTGGCCCCAGCATCACCGGCCCAGTACTTACCTTCCCACCGATTTCCGGCTAGAAGAACATGCCGACGGAAGTTGTACCGTCTGGGTAAACGAAGTGGAACGTATGTTCAGAACCAAAGGGATGGCCGGTTTTACCCTCTATCCGGACAAGGCATATATCGAAATCAAAGCCCAACTATACAACCGTACGCCGTTCCCCCAAACTTTTTTGTGGTGGGCCAATCCGGCAGTAGCTGTCAACGATGATTATCAATCGGTATTTCCACCCGATGTCAATGCCGTATTCGACCATGGAAAACGGGATGTTTCAAGTTTTCCGATAGCTACGGGGGTATATTATAAAATGGATTATTCTGCCGGAGTAGATATTTCACGCTATAAAAATATCCCGGTACCCACCTCATACATGGCCATCAAGTCGAAATACGACTTTGTCGGTGGTTACGAAAACGACTCACAGGGAGGTTTATTGCATGTTGCCAATCATCATGTCTCTCCGGGTAAAAAACAATGGACCTGGGGAAACGGCGAGTTCGGGAAGGCCTGGGACCGTAACCTGACCGAAGAAGACGGCCCTTATATCGAGCTCATGACAGGGATGTACTGCGACAATCAACCCGATTTCACCTGGCTGCAACCTTACGAAGAAAAAAGTTTTACTCAATATTTCATGCCCTATCAGGGAGTCGGAGTCGTTAAAAATGCAACCAAAGATGCCCTGATCAACCTGGAAATTCAGGATCAGGAAGTACTTATCAAAGTATACACGACGGGGAGTTTTCCCCATGCAGTTTTAACCCTGCAACAAAACGGTCAAACCCGGCTTTGTGAGCATTTCGACATTTCTCCCCTGGCCGTAAAGGAATTCCGGCTCACTTTACCGGGACAGATAAAAGCTGAAGAGCTAAAATTAAGTCTGTGTTCGGCAGAAGGACGTGAACTTGTCGGTTACCAAGCCGACAAACCGGAGATCAAGCCTATCCCCGATCCGGCCAAAGCAGCTCAGGAACCGAAGGACATCGCCAGTATGGAACAACTGTATCTGACCGGCTTACACCTCGAACAATACCGCCACGCCACTTACAATCCGGCCGACTACTATCTGGAAGGGTTAAAACGTGAACCGGGCGATGTGAGATGTAACAACGCCATGGGGTTACTCCTGATGCGTAAAGGTCAATTCGCAAAAGCCGAACCTTATTTCCGTCAGGCCATCGCCACTCTCACCGAGCGGAATCCGAATCCTTACGACGGCGAACCTTTATATAATCTGGGATGGTCGTTAAAAATGCAAGGCCGTTACGAGGAAGCTTACGAACAATTTTTCAAAGCCTGCTGGAACGCAGCCTGGCAAGATGCCGGTTACTTCAATATCGCACAGATCGACCTGATGCAACAGCATCCTGAAACAGCCCTGGAAAATATCGAACGTTCACTGATCCGTAACTGGCATAATCACAAAGCACGGGCACTGAAAGCTGCGATTTTAAGGAAACTGAACCACACAACAGAAGCTCTCGCCTGGATCGAAGATTCATTGGCTATCGATGCCTTCAACATGGGATGCCGGTATGAAAAATACCTGCTCACTCAACAGGAAACAGACCTGGACGAGTTGAAAACTCTGATGCGCAACTGGAACCACGGATACATCGAATATTCCCTGGATTATGCAGAAGCCGGTATGTGGGAAGAAGCGATCTCTTTCCTTCAACTACATGAACAGGAAGGCGGAGATATCTATCCCATGGTGTATTATGCGCTGGGATACTATACCCGGCAATCCGGACAAACGGAAAAAGCCAAAGCCTATTACAACAAAGCTTCACAAGCCAATCCGGCCTATTGTTTCCCCAACCGGATCGAAGAAGTAGTTATCCTCGAAAGCGCTTTGGCCGCAAACCCGGCAGATGCCAAAGCCAGCTATTACCTCGGCAATTTCTGGTACGGAGCCCGTCAATACGAAGAGGCCGTAAAATGCTGGGAAACGTCGGTACAACATGACGACAGCTTCCCGACTGTATGGCGTAACCTGGCTCTGGCCTATTACAACAAGCTCGGACAAACAGAAAGAGCACTGCAAGCCATGGAAAAAGCTTTTGCACTCGATCAGGAGGATGCCCGGGTATTTATGGAACTCGATCAATTGTATAAAAAACTGGGAGTATCCCATACACAACGGCTGGAAAAATTGAAACGCCACATGTCCCTGACAGAAAAACGGGATGACGTTTATCTGGAATACATCACCCTGAACAATATGCTGGGAAATCATCTGGAAGCACAGCAGGACCTCGCCCAGCGGAAATTTCATCCCTGGGAAGGTGGCGAAGGGAAAGTACCGGGACAGTATCTTCTGGCACAAACCGAACTGGCAAAATCGGCTATAAAAGCAGGGAAATATCAGGAAGCGATCGACCTTTTGGCGGCAACTACCGAATATCCGCACAATCTGGGAGAAGGCAAACTTCCCGGAGCTCAGGAAAACGACATCGATTATTACCGTGGTATCGCTTACCAGGCATTGGGTAATCAAGAGAAATCGGAATTTTATTTCCGGAAAGCCTCAGAAGGATTGTCCGAACCGGCACCGGCAATTTACTACAACGACCAGCAACCGGATAAGATTTTTTATCAGGGATTAGCGTGGGAAGCTTTAGGAAATCCTGAAAATGCCCGTAAACGCTTCAACAAGCTGATCAGTTATGGTGAAAAACATCTGTTCGACCAGGTTAAAATCGACTATTTTGCCGTATCCCTGCCGGATTTACTGATCTGGGAAGATGATTTACAAAAAAGGAATACGATTCATTGCTATTATCTGATGGCTCTGGGATATCTGGGATTAAAAAAATACGATGAAGCAAAAACCTATTTCGACAAAGTATTAAAAATGGATATCAATCACCAAGGGGCCCATATCCATCGAAAAATGTGTGAATAAATAATAGGAGTCGGAATTATGATAGAATCGAGACAGGTGACCGTCGCCGGGGTAAATGCCCCGGTAACGGTTTTTAAGGTAATCAATACACAAGGATATTATACGGAACTCTGTAATTACGGGGCTTCCGTTTTGTCGATTATAGTGCCTGACCGCCAGGGAAAGGCCGATGATGTCCTGTTGGGGTATCCGGAATTATCCGATCATATCCAGGACGGGCCCTATTTGGGTAAAACCCTGGGGCGGTTTGCAGGGCGCATAGCCAAGGGAAAATTTACCTTGAACGGGCAGTCCTATCAGCTGGATATCAACAACGGACCTAATCACCTGCATGGGGGAGCCCAAGGACTTTCTTTCCGCCTGTGGGAATACCGGCAATGCAGTGAAAACAGTCTCCGTTTTACGACCACCGCCCAGCACCTGGAAGACGGCTATCCCGGCGATTGCGCTATCAGCGTCGAATACACCTGGACAGAAGACAACACACTAATTATCGATTATCATGGAACTCCGACAGCGGACTCCATCCTGAACCTCAGTAATCACAGTTACTTCAATCTTGCCGGTACACCGACGATTCTGGGACATCAGCTACGAATTCATGCCAACGAATATCTTCCATTAAATGCCGATAGTATTCCGGAATTTCCGGCCCGGTCAGTTTCCGACAGTCCGATGGATTTCAGAGTATTCACCCCCATCGGTACAAAAATGAACGGTCTTCATCCTCAACTGGCTATCGATCGGGGATACAATCACTGCTGGCTCGTCGATCCCGCCGCACAAAGCGAAACGATCCCTGCCGTCGAATTAGCCTGTCCGGAAAATGGAAGATTGCTTCAAATCTTCTCGGACTACCCGGGAGCTGTCGTCTATTGTGGAAACTATTTCGACGGCCGGCAAATGGATAAAAATCAGCACCCGCTTAACGCTTATGCCGGAATTGCCATCGAAATGCAATATTATCCGAACAGTCCGAACATGCCGGGAGTTCCCTCTTGTATCGTCCATAAAGGCGAAACCTCCCACCATAGGATCAGGTATGGGTTTAAGAGTTGCTGAGTTTTAGAGTTGCTGAGTTTTAGAGTTGCTGAGTTTAAAGAGTTATAGAGTTAAGAAGTTATTAAGTTATTAAGTTGTTTAGATTATTATGTGCATTTTAAAGTTACAAAACAGAAGGATAGAATCGGTAAGGTCTGTATCGATGACCGGTTTATCTTCAAATGCATATACCAACCTAACCCTTAATAACTCCCTAATCCAACAATTCTATACCCCGGTTCTCCTCTATAACTCAACAGCTCAGCACCCCAGTAACTCAATAATTATACAACTCTTTAACTCAGCAACTTAGCAACTCTTTTAACTCAACAACTCACTAAATATGATGAAAAACTACCTTTGTAAAACAGCTTTCACCTTCCTTCTCTGTCTGGGAAGTGTATGGTCGTATGCAAAACCGGTTTTATCCGCTTTGTTTTCCGACAACATGGTATTACAACAGAACACCCAGGCTCCGATCTGGGGAGAAGCCACACCGGGGAAACAAGTCAAAATCACCCCCTCGTGGAGTAAAGAAACCATTTCCGTCACAGCCGATGAAACCGGCAAATGGAAAACCAGTCTCCCGACTCCTGCTGCCGGAGGACCCTATACCATCACGATTTCCGATGGGAAAAAAATCCAGCTTTCCAATGTGATGATCGGAGAAGTATGGATCTGTTCGGGACAATCGAACATGGAAATGCCGTTAGCCGGCTGGGGAAAAGTACTCCATTACGAACAGGAAATTGCAGCAGCCGACCATCCGGATATCCGGTTATTCCAAATCAAAAAAACAACTTCGCTTACGCCCTCCGAGGAAGTACAATCTACTATGGACGGTTGGCAGCCTTGTGCCCCTGAAACGGTAGAGAATTTTTCTTCTGTGGCCTATTTTTATGCCCGGGAGTTGAACCGGGAACTGGGCGTGCCGGTAGGTGTGATCGACGTCACCTGGGGAGGTACCGTCGCAGAAGCCTGGACCAGCGAAGAAACCTTGAAACACATGCCTGATTTCGAAGATATGCTGACTATATTGAATATAGCCAAAACCGACAAAACAGCAGCAGAACAAAAGTACCAGGCAACCCGGCAAAACTGGGAACAAGAAATGAATGCTTTAGACGAAGGTTTGGAAGGCCAGACAGCCCGTTGGGCCAACCCGGAATTAAATACCGAAACCTGGAAAAATACCCGGGTGCCTGCCTATATCGAACAATCGATCACTCCGGATTTGGATGGGGTAATCTGGTTCAGAAAAGAAATCGATCTTCCCAAAACCTGGTTAAACGAAGACCTGAAGATCACCCTCGGACCGGTCGATGACGAAGATATTTGCTATTTCAACGGTGTCCCCGTCGGCCAAACCCATGGCTACAATGTCGAACGGCATTATACCGTTCCTAAAAACCTCCTCCGGGAGGGCCCGAATGTACTGACCGTACGGGTAAACGATACCGGCGGTGAAGGAGGTATCTATGGAAAAGCAGACCTTTTGACCGCCCATAACAGTATCGGGTCGATCAGCTTAGCCGGCACCTGGAAATACCGGATCGGACTCGATCTCAAAGAGAAACGTCAGGAAATACCGGAACAGCCGGTCAATCCCTTTTCAACCCAAAATTATCCGTCCCTTCTTTTCAATGCCATGATCCATCCCTTGATTCCTTATGCCATGCAGGGTGCGATCTGGTATCAGGGAGAAGCTAACGAACACCGGGGATATCAATACCGCGATCTCTTCTCTTTACTGATCCGGGACTGGCGTACCCAATG